>ERZ650302.873-NODE-873-length-16983-cov-21.665997_pt1 | contig 16983 bp, 17 predicted proteins | sample MGYA00376238_ERZ650302 | MGnify/ENA primary metagenome ERZ650302 (study PRJEB26733, sample SAMN07839298) | wastewater metagenome | biome: urban; feature: wastewater treatment plant; material: waste water | place: USA: North Carolina | collected 2016-04-28 ... | reverse complement strand
CAGGCAGCGCCTACTGAAAGTTAGATGATGAGCGACGCGCTGTCCCCCCAACCCATGACGCCCAACGCAGCGCCCGTACAGGCCGGCCCTGTTGCGGGAGCGCGCATCATTGCCATCACAAGTGGCAAAGGTGGCGTCGGAAAAACCTTTGTTTCAGCCAACCTCGCGGCGGCGTTGACCCGCAGAGGCCAGCGCGTCTTGGTGTTAGACGCTGACCTCGGCCTCGCCAACCTGGACGTGGTGCTCAACCTGCACCCCAAGATCACGCTGCACGATGTGTTCACGGGCAAGGCCCGCCTGGAAGACGCCATCATCAAAGCCCCGGGCGGGTTTTCGGTGTTGCTGGCAGGCTCGGGCATGGTCGAGTACTCGCGCCTCACGCCTGAAGTGCGCAACCAGTTCCTGAGCGTCATCCAGGCGTTGACGCCCCAATACGACGTGGTGCTGCTGGACACCGGCGCTGGCATTTCCGACGTGGTGCTCTTTTCCGTGTCGCTGGCTTCTGAAGTGCTGATCGTGGCAACGCCCGAGCCCACCTCGCTGACAGACGCCTACGCCGCCATCAAGGTGCTGGCCATGCAGCAACAGCGCCAGCATGTGCGCATGGTCATCAACCAGGCGGCGCGTCCGGGTGACGGGCGGGCCATTACCAGCCAGCTGCAGCAGGTGCTCGACCGCTTCGTCAGCACCCAATCGGGCCGCCCCGTGCGCTTGATCCACATGGGCGATATTCCTGCCGACCCATCGGTGCGTGATGCGGTGATGCGCCGCCAGCTCTTGCTGGTGAATACGCCCGGCTGCCCTGCGGCGCTGGCCATTTCGCAGCTGGCGAACAAGATCGAGACAGCGCTGCTGACCCCCACGGCATAATTCTCGCCGTGCTTACCTGCCGGGCCGGGCTTCGTGGCCCGCGCCCTGTTCTTTGGGCTGCCAGCGCTTTCGACAACCAACCACCGGTTTCGGCAGAGCCGCCGCTCAGCCTGTTTACCCCCTTCCCGCCGTGACATCCGTACTCAATATTTCCTGCTACAAATTCGTGCCCCTGCCTGACGCAGCCGAGTTGCGCGAACGGCTCCACGCGCAAGCGGTGGCTGCGGGCCTGAAGGGCACGATCTTGCTGGCCGAAGAAGGCATCAACTTCTTTTTGGCGGGCACCGCCCAAGCAGTGCGGGGCTTTGTGGATGGCATGCGGGTGGACGAGCGCTTTGCCGACCTGGAGCCCAAGGAGAGTTGGTCCGACACGGTGCCATTTCGCAAGATGCTGGTCAAGGTCAAGCGCGAGATCATCCGCATGGACCACCCCACCATCCGCCCGGCGCAGGGGCGTGCCCCGTCGGTGGACCCAGCCACGCTGCACCGCTGGCTAGAGCAAGGCCATGACGACGCTGGCCGTGAGGTGGTGACGCTGGATACGCGCAACGCGTTCGAGGTGGACGCAGGGACGTTCGCCGACGCAATTGACTGGCGCATTGCCAAGTTCACGGAGTTTCCTGACGCCTTTCGTGCCCACAAGGCAGAGCTGCAGGACAAAACCGTGGTGAGCTTCTGCACCGGGGGCATTCGCTGCGAAAAGGCGGCCATCCTGATGCGGGAAGAAGGGCTGGAGCATGTCTACCAGCTTGAAGGCGGCATCCTCAAATACTTTGAACACACCGACGGAGCGCACTACCACGGCGGCTGCTTTGTGTTTGACGAGCGCACCGTGCTGGCGCCCGATCTTTCTGCACAGCCATCTGCCAAGGCTGGCGACGAAGATGCCGGTGCATCCAGTTGAATTTACTATCAAAAAGTGAGCTGCTTGCGCTTGTCAAATAAGCGCTAGAGCCACTTTTAACTCAAAACCTTTCAGGGCTTGAAACGGCGCTCGGGCAGCGGTATGGATTCCGTCTCGCCCGGCACATGGCCCATGCGCTGGGCCTCCCAGTCGTCGGCCGCCTGCACGATGCGTTCTTTGCGGGTGGAGACAAAGTTCCACCAGATGTGCCGGCGCTGGAGCAAAGCGTCGCCGCCTACCAGCATGCAGCGCACGGCGCTGTCTCCCGCACGCAGCAGCATGGCATGGTCTGTGGGCAGCACCGTCAACGTCTGGGCGGCCAGCGTGACGCCGTCCAGGGTGACAGCAGCATCCACGGTGTACAAGCCCGCCTCTTGTGCCAAGGCCGCAGGCAACGCAAGCGCCCCACCGGCAGGCAGCTGGATATCCAGGTACAGAGCCGGCGCCAGGCTGACCACCGGCGACTGCTGCCCCCACGCCTGGCCGATGAGCACACGCACCGTGGCGTCCCCCACTTGCAGCTGCGGTATGGCGTCTGCCGGGGTGTGCACAAAGCTGGGCTCCGCCTCCTCTGCCTCTACCGGCAACGCCGCCCACAGCTGAATACCGTGGTTCACATAGCTTGTCTGCGCCAGCGTTTGGGGGCGACGCTCGGAGTGGACGATGCCTTTGCCGGCCGTCATCCAGTTGATGGCGCCTGGCTCGATTTGCTGCACCGAGCCCAGACTGTCGCGGTGCATGATGGCGCCCGAGAACAGGTAGGTCACCGTGGCCAGGCCAATGTGCGGGTGCGGGCGCACATCGTGCTCTGACTCGGGCGTGACGGTGACCGGGCCAAAGTGATCAAAGAACAGAAACGGCCCGATGGATGGGCGCCCCATGGCAGGCAACAGCCTGCGCACCTTGAACCCGCCGCCCAGGTCTTTGTCGTGCGCCGTGATGGTTTGCATGGCTGCCATGGTGTTTGCCCTTTCTGTAGTGGCCCTGCCCCCATCCAGCGCCAGGGCAGATCAAGCCGGGGAGCGTCAGCCCTTGAGGCGCGCCGTGATGTCGGCCACCCGCTTGCCGTAGAGCTTGGCGGTGTCCAGGTCGCCCTGGGGAATTTCTGCCACAGACGCGTCAGATGGCGACTGCACCAGCAAGCCCACCGAACCGCCCAGGTTGTTCACATCGCTGCGCGTGGCGGCCTTGCTGTTGCTGGGCAACATGCCCAGGCTCACCCACACGCCACCATGTTGCGACGCCAGGGTTTGCAGCGCAATCAGCGTGACCTGCTTGTCGCCATTGAAGCTGGCGCTGTTGGTAAAGCCACCAAACACCTTGTCTTGCCAGGCACGGGAAAACCACGCTTTGGATGACGCATCGGCAAACTTCTTGAACTGCCAGCTGGGGCCGCCCATGTAGGTGGGGGTGCCGAAGATGATGGCATCTGCGGCGTTGAGCGTTTCCCAGCCGCCTTCGGGCAGGTTGCCTTCGGCGTCAATCGCCAGCAACTGGGCATTTGCGCCATCGGCCACTTGCTGGGCGACGCGCTGGGTGTGGCCGTAGCCAGAGTGGTAAACCACAACGATTTGGGGCATCAAAAACTCCTGAAATCAACAGACCAATGTAAACAGACTAAAAAGACGAGCGATCAGTTCGCCAGATCAAACACCAGCACTTCCGCATCCTGCCCGCCAGACAGCGAGACCTGCGTTTCATTTTCCAGCATCGCGGCGTCGCCCGCCTTCAGGCATTCGCCATTGACCATGACGGTACCGCGCACCAGTTGCACATAGCCCTTGCGCCCCGGCTGCATGGGCAAGGTGGCCGTCTCGTCACCGCTCAGCAAGCCCGCGTAAATGGCGGCATCGGCATGAATCAAGACCGAGCCTTGCGCCCCATCGGGCGATGCCACCAGGCGCAGCGTGCCGCGCTTTTCGGCGTCGCTGAAGCTCTTTTGCTCGTAGCTGGGCGCAATGCCGCGCACATTGGGCTCGATCCAGATTTGCAGAAAGTGCGTGGTCTGCCCGGCTGCGTGGTTGAACTCGCTGTGCATCACGCCGGTGCCTGCACTCATGCGCTGCACGTCGCCGGGCGGAATGCCCTTGACGTTGCCCATGCTGTCCTTGTGGGCCAGTTCACCCGACAGCACGTAGCTGATGATCTCCATGTCGCGGTGGCCATGGGTGCCAAAGCCGGTGCCGGGCGCAATGCGGTCTTCGTTGATGACACGCAGGTTGCCAAAGCCCATGTGGCGGGGGTCGTAGTAGCCGGCAAAAGAGAAGCTGTGGAAGGACTGCAGCCAGCCATGATCGGCATAGCCCCGGTCTTGTGATTTGCGAATCGTCAGCATGGTGATTGCTCCTTTCAATGCCTCCACTGTAGGACGCACGGGGCTTGCACAGGCTCTGCCCGATTGATGGCATCATTCAAAACGCTTGAACAAAAATGAGCCGACCATGCAAAACGCTCGCGACGTCCTCACACCGGACAGCCTGACCATGCTGCAGGTGATTGCCGAAGCAGGCAGCTTTGCCGCCGCCGCCCGGCAACTGGGGCTGGTGCCCAGCGCCCTCACCTACCGCGTTCGGCAGATCGAAGACGCGCTGGATGTGCTGCTGTTCGACCGCAGCGCCCGCCAGGCCAAGCCCACAGAGGCCGGGGCCGAGCTGCTGCGCGAGGGCGGCCGGCTGCTGCAGGACATTGATGCCGTGGCCAACCGCGTGCGCCGGGTGGCCACGGGCTGGGAGCCGCAGCTCACGCTGTCGATTGACGGGGTGATCTCTCCGCACACCATGCTGGAACTGGTGGAGGCGTTTTACGCCATGTCGCCCCCCACCCGCCTGAAGCTGCGCGACGGCATCATGAGCGGCACGCGCGAGGCATTGACGTCGGGCCGGGCTGACCTGGCGATTGGCGTGTCCAACATCGCATCCGACGTGGCCGGGCTGCAGCAGGCACCACTGGGTGATCTGCTTTTCATCTACGTGGTGGCCCCCCACCACCCGCTGGCCAGCATGCCCGAGCCCATCACCGATGCCGTGATGTTGCGCCACCGGGCCGTGGCGGTGGCCGATTCGGCCCAGCGTGGGGGCATGACCATGGGCCTGCTGGGCGGGCAGGATGTGCTGACGGTGGACACCATGCAAGCCAAGGTGCAAGTGCAGTTGCGCGGCCTGGGCGGTGGCTTTTTGCCAGAACCCATGGTGCGCCCCTACCTGGAAGCCGGCCGCCTGGTAGCCAAGCGCGTGGCCCGCCCCGAGCGCCAGTTGCGCCTGCACTATGCCTGGGGCGGCCCGGGCTTCACGGCACCGGGGCGCGCGTTGCAATGGTGGCTGCAGCAGTTGCAAAGCCCCACCACGCGCAAGGCCCTGCTGGAAAACCACCACCATTTTTGAGCCGCGACAGACCGGCGCGCGTGTAGAGTGGGTACCGTCAAGTATTCAACGTCGAACGTCACTTCCGCTGTCTCTGAAAGTCCCTGAAAGGCAAACCATGAGCAAAACCGTTTCCCGCCCCTCCAAGCGGCCCCGACGCAACGACACCTCCACCCCGGCGCCCGGCCCGCGCCACTTCGCCATCATCGGTGCAGGCATGGCTGGCATTGCGTGCGCCCGCACCCTGGTGCAGGCAGGCCACCGCGTCACGGTGTTCGAGCAGGCTGATGCGCCAGGGGGCCGCACGGCCACCGTGAACACAGTGTTCGGCTCGTTTGACATTGGCGCGCAATACTTCACCGTGCGCGACCCGCGCTTTGCCCGCGCCATCGACACCGTACCCGGGCTGTGCAAGCCCTGGAGCGCAAACAACGTCCGCGTGCTGGACGCCACCGGCCGGGTTACCTCGCAGGGTCTGCTGTCGCGCGAAGCGCACTGGGTGCCCAGCCCCGGCATGCAATCGCTGGTGGCTGCCTGGGCGCAGCCACTGCAACAGGCGGGTCAGGTACAGCTCAACACACAAGTGCAGCGCGTGGAGCGCGACAGCCTGAACCCCCAAGGCTGGCAATTGCGCACCCAAGGCTCGGATGGCTCCCAGCATGTGTATGCGGGATTTGATGCAGTGCTGTTCAGCCAGCCCGCCACGGCAGCGCAGGCGTTGCTGGTCAAGTCGGCCATTGACTGCACCCTGACCACGCCCCTGTCAAAGGTGGCCATGGCCCCCTGCTGGACGCTGACTTTGGCCTACCCCCAGGCCGTGCGGCCAGGGCTGACCACGCTGGGCCCCCAGTGGAACGTGGCGCGCAGCACCCACCACCGCATTGCCTGGCTGGCCCGCGAATCGTCCAAGCCCGGCCGCGGCACGGTGGAGCGCTGGACAGTGCAGGCCAACCCTGCCTGGTCGGCAGAACATCTGCAAGACGACGAAGCCCGCGTGCAAGCCAAGCTGCTCAAGGCCTTTGGCGAAGTCACCGGCCTGCGTGCCGAGCCAGCCCATGTGGCCCTGCACTGCTGGCCCTATGCGCAGACCACGCATCCACTGGGCCTGAGCCACCTGTGGGACGCCAGCATGGGCCTGGGTGCTTGCGGCGACTGGTGCCTGGGCCACCGCCTGGAAGACGCTTTCATCTCGGGCCTGGAACTGGCACTTGCCGTGAAATGAGTGGGGGGAGCGTGATGGGAGCCCTTCACCAGGGCTCCACAGCCCTTGCGTCTTCCGCCAGCAACCGCGAGGCGCCACACGCACCCCGCCCCTACATCGGGCGCTTCGCGCCCTCACCCACGGGGCCGCTGCACGCAGGCTCGCTGGTCGCGGCGCTGGCCAGCTGGCTGGATGCCCGCGCGGCCAAGGGCACCTGGCTGGTGCGCATTGAAGATGTGGACACGCCGCGCTGCATTCCCGGGGCGGACCAGACCATCCTGAGCCAGCTGGCCCAGTGCGGGCTGCACCCCGATGGGGCCGTCGTGTGGCAGTCTCAGCGCGGCGCGCTGTACCAGCAGGCGCTGGACTCGCTGATCGCACAACACCTGGCCTACCCCTGCGCATGTTCCCGCAAGGAGATCGAAGCTGCCCAGCTCGCACTGGGTCACGCCAAAGAGCGCCACGCCGCCCTGCCCTACCCAGGCACTTGCCGCCAGGGCCTGCATGGCCGAAGCCCGCGCGCCTGGCGTTTCAATACGACCGACTTTTACCAAAAAGTGGCTCCAGCGCTTACGCCACAAGCGCTAGCAGCTATCAATTCAGAAGCAAACTTCTTACCATGGACGGACCGGCGACTGGGCCGACAAGTGCAAGACGTGGTCAGCGCCGTGGGCGACTTCGTTCTCAAGCGTGCAGACGGCCTGTGGGCGTACCAGCTGGCCGTGGTGGTGGACGACGCCGAGCAATCGGTCACCCACATCGTGCGCGGCGAAGACCTGGCCGACAACACCCCGCGCCAGATCCTGCTGCAAAAAGCACTGGGGCTGCCCACGCCAGCCTACCTGCACACCCCCCTGGTGCTGGATGTGAATGGGGAAAAACTCTCCAAACAAAACGGCGCTGCTGCGGTGGACCTGTCCAACCCGCTCATGGCGTTGAACCAGGCGGCACAGGCTCTGGGTTTACCCGCAGTGGCAGATTCACACCACATTTCGGTGTCCGATGCGCTTGCGCACTGGGTTCAGGCTTGGTCACGAATCTACAATGACGCACCGTGACCGATCAGAACAATATTTCCACCAGCGCAGAGCCTTCCGCTGCGCCACAAGCCGCTGGCGCTGCACCCGCTGGCGTGGCATTTCCCAAAACCATCAAGAGCTATGTGCGGCGCGCCGGCCGCACCACCACAGGGCAGGCCAAGGCCTTTGAAGACCTGGGCCCCCGCTTTTTGCTCAATTACCGGGCAGAGCCCTTCGACGCCACTGCCGCCTTTGGCCGCAATGCTCCGTTGATTCTGGAAATTGGCTTTGGCATGGGTGAGGCCACGGCGCACATCGCCCGTGTGCGGCCCGCTGACAACTTCTTGTGCTGCGAAGTGCATGAGCCAGGCGTGGGTGCCCTGCTCAAGCGCATTGGCGAACAAGACATCACCAACATTCGCATCCTCCAGCACGATGCTGTGGAAGTCATTGACCACATGCTTGCCCCAGGCAGCCTGGACGGCATCCACATTTTCTTTCCAGACCCCTGGCACAAGAAAAAGCACAACAAGCGCCGCCTGATCCAGAGCCCGCTGGTCGCCAAGCTGGCGGCACGCCTCAAGCCCGGCGGGTATCTGCACTGCGCCACCGACTGGCAGCCCTATGCAGAGCAGATGCTTGAAGTGCTGGGCCAGGAGCCCTTGCTGGCCAATACGGCTGAAGGCTACGCGCCCCAGCCGGACTATCGCCCTCTCACCAAGTTCGAAAACCGCGGTTTGCGGTTGGGCCACGGGGTGTGGGACATCGTTTTCAAGCGCCGTTGACCTCTGCCTGAGCCGCACGCACTTCCCCGCCTATGAAGCCCATATTGCAACACCTGGTCGAGATGACTGGCCACCGCGACCACTTGCGGCTGGAAGTGTCGGTGCTCTCGACCCTGCAAAAGCTCAGCGGCATCAAGGAAGTGCGGGCGCTGGAGCTGTTCACCGACGACGGCCAGCCCCATATCCGCCCACGCACCTGGGTGCAGGACGGCCAGCTGGTGTCTACCGACTCCGAGGCCGCCGCAGACCCGCGCAAGGAACCGCTGGAGCATTACCCCGAACTGATGCAGTGCGTGACCACGCAGGGCGACAGCGCCCTGGCGCACCCGCGCCCTGGTCGGCACACGCTGTGGCTGCCGGTGTGGATGCACGAAAAAGTCAGCACCTGCCTGGAGATCACGCAGTCGCGCCCCTTCTCGGCCCATAAGCTGGATGTGGTCAAAGGCGTGTTCCTCGTCTACCAGAACTACCAGAGCCTGCTGGACTATTCCGAGCGCGATGCGCTGACCGGGCTGTTCAACCGCAAGACCTTCGACGAGCAATTTGCCCGCAACGCCCTGCCCGGCCTGAGCAGCAGCAAGCCCCAGAGCGCGGAGTCGATGATTTCAGAAGAAGTCAGCCCCACCAGTGAGCCCGTGCAGAACTGGCTGGCGGTGGTGGACATTGACCACTTCAAGCAAGTCAATGACCGCTTCGGGCACCTGTATGGCGACGAAGTGCTGATTCTGGTCGCCAACATTCTGCGCAGCTCTTTCCGCTCGCACGACCGCATCTTCCGTTTTGGTGGTGAAGAGTTCGTGGTGCTGCTGCGCAACACCACGCTTTCCAAAGCCCACAAGGTGTTCAACCGCTTCCGCGAAGCGGTGCAGGAATACCACTTCCCGCAGGTGGGCAACGTCACGGTGAGCCTGGGTTTTGTCGGCACCTCGCGCGGGTCGCCGGTGGAAATCCTGGGCCAGGCAGACCAGGCGCTTTACTACGCCAAGGAACATGGTCGCAACCAGGTGCGCTTCTACGAAGACTTGGTCGCCACCGGCGCATTGGCCACCAAGGTGGCCAATGACGACGTAGAGCTTTTTTAAGCGCTTCAGGCGGCTGCAGGCAGCCTGAACGCCAGCGATCAGGTTCCGCGCGATGCCAAGCTTGCCCTCACCACCGCGCGGCCTACAGCAGCAATCGCGGCATCTCGCTGCTCTGGCGCTACCGCAGATCGGGTGAGATAGCAGGTCACCAGCACTGCCCCGCGGTGACCGCTGGCGCCTGGCGGCCAAAGCACGGCCACATCGTTGGCAGTACCACTGCTGCCGGCAGTGCCTGTCTTGTCCCCCACCTTCCAGCCCGGGGCCCCCGCGCGCAAGCGCTTGTCGCCGGTGCTGGTTTCAATGAGCCAACGCTGCAGCCACGCGCGGGACGAGGCAGACAGTGATTCGCCCAACACCAGCTTTTGCATGGTCTGGAGCATGGCCAGCGGGGTGGTGGTGTCGCGCACATCGCCAATGGCGGCTTCGTTCAGGGTGGGCTCATTGCGGTCCAGGCGCGTGATGGGATCGCCCAGCGCACGCAGGTAGCGGGTGAGCGCAGCCGGGCCGCCGTGGCGTTCCAGCAAGACGTTGGCTGCGGTGTTGTCGCTCAGGCTCACTGTGGCAGAGCACAGTTCACCCACCGTCAAGCCCCCGCCTGTGCCCGCACGCAGCGCGCTGACGGGTGAATACTCCACCACATCTGCTGGCGCGTAATGCACCCGTGCATTCAGATTTTCACGGCCCTGGTCCACCAGCGACAGCATCCACCCCGCCAACAGCAGCTTGAAGGTGCTGCACATGGCGAAACGCTCATCCTGACGCCAGCCCAAAGCCAGGCCGGTTTCGGTATCCAGCATGGACACGCCCAGGCGACCCTGCGCGTTGTGCTCAATCCCCTCCATCGCGCTGCTCCAACTTTTGGAGATGTCTGCGCCGGGGGCGGCCGGCACTGCGCAACCGGCCAACGGGGAAAGCCCCAGCGCGGCCAAACCCAAGGAAAACTCTCGCCTTTGCATTCTGAAACTCCATCATTTTGAAAGATCGCGACGATAAAGCGCCGCTGCGCGTTGCGCCAATGGCAATCATTGAGAGCAGACCCAAGAAAAACTAATATATCACCATGCACTTGCCTCTCAATGCCCTGCGAGCGTTTGAAGCCTCCGCACGGCACCTGAACCTCACCCGCGCAGCGCTGGAGCTGCACGTCACCCAAACTGCGGTGAGCCAGCACATTCGCAAGCTGGAAGATCACCTGGGCAAGCCGCTTTTTCGGCGATTACCCCGAGGCCTGGCATTGACGGACGAGGGGCTGGCGCTGCTGCCCACGTTGAGCGATGCCTTCGCACGCATGGAGACGGCGCTGGAACAGATCCGCGAAAACCGGCCGCGCGAAGTGCTGACCGTGGGCGTGGTGGGCACGTTCGCCGTGGGCTGGCTGCTGCCTCGGCTGCGACACTTTCAGCAGACCCACCCGTTTGTGGACCTGCGCCTGCTCACCCACAACAACCGGGTGGACATGGCAGGAGAAGGGCTGGACTATGCCATCCGCTTTGGTGACGGTGCCTGGCATGGCACCCACGCCCAGCAGATTTTTCAGGCACCACTCTCGCCCATGTGCACACCCGCCTTGGCCCAGGGGCTGCAGCAGCCGAGTGACCTGGCCAGGCTGCCCTTGCTGCGCAGCTACCGTACCGATGAGTGGACGGCATGGTTTGCGGCAGCGGGCCTGCCCTGCCCGGTGCTGCGGGGCGCGGTGTTTGACTCCTCCCTCACCCTGGCCGAGGCTGCAGCGCAGGGCGCAGGGGTGGCCCTGTTGCCAGTGGCCTTGTTCACGCGTGAGCTGCAACAGGGGCGGCTGGTGCAGCCCTTTGCCCTGGAATTGCACCGTGGCGCCTACTGGCTGACCCACCTGCAGTCGCGCACGCCCACCGCCGCCATGCAAGCATTTGGGCAGTGGCTTCTGGAGCAGACCCACTGACGGCAGCCAATCTCGGGAGCACGGTCAAAGGTCGATCTGTGCTGGGTCCAGGAACTCTTGCGCATAGCGTTGGGGCACCCCCTGGCTCACAAACACGTCGAACAAATCGGGGTCGATGTGGCCGCCGTTGCGCATCTTGACCATGATGTCCAGCGCTTGCGACAGGCTCATCCCGCTTTTGTAGGGCCGGTCAGCGGCCGTGAGGGCTTCAAACACATCGGCCACGCCGATCATGCGGGCCTGCAGGGACATCTGCTCACGCGTGAGCCCTTTGGGGTATCCGCGCCCGTCCATGCGCTCGTGGTGCCCGCCCGCGTATTCGGGCACGTTCTTGAGGTGGCGCGGCCAGGGCAAGGTCTCCAGCATCCGGTTGGTGGCGACGATGTGGTGGTTGATGATGTCGCGCTCGGCCTGGGTCAACGTGCCCGACCGGATGGTGAGGTTCTCCACCTCGTCCGCCGTCAGAAAACTGGTTTGTACGCCCTGCGGATTGCGCCATTGGCGTTGCGCCCCCATGTCACGCACCCGCTGCTGGTCGGCCGGGCTCATCGCCTCCACCCCCTGGTTCACGGCACGCAAAAAATCGCGGTCTTCGTCCAGCGCCGTCAGCTCTTGCTGCAGCGCCTGCTGGATGCTGGCCTCGGCAGCAGCATCGGCCACCGGCCGCAGGGCCAGCTGTCGCCGCAGGGCCGCGAGTTCAGCGTCGCGCTTGAGCACCTCAACACGCGTCTCCACCAGGCCAATGCGGTCATACAGCGTTTGCAGCTTGGTGGCCTTGTCCACCACATGCACGGGGGTGGTGATCTTGCCGCAGTCGTGCAGCAAACCCGCCATCTTGAGCTCGTACCGGTCGCGCTCGGTCATGTGAAAACCTGCCAGCGGCCCCTCCTGCGCCGCATGCGCTGCTTCAGCCAGCATCATCGTGAGGGCAGGCACGCGCTGGCAATGCCCGCCGGTGTAGGGCGACTTTTCGTCAATCGCCAGGTTGATGAGGTTGACGAACGACTCGAACAACCGCTCCAGCTGGGAGACAAGCAAGCGGTTGGTGAGCGCAATGGCTGCCTGGCATGCCAGCGATTCGGCCAGGCTCTGGTCGGCTTGCGAGAAGGGAATGATGGCGCCCGTCTCCGGGTCGCGCGCATTGATGAGCTGCAGCACGCCGATCAGCTCCCGGTCATGGTTCTTCATCGGTACCGTCAGGAAGGACTGCGAGCGGTAACCCGTTCGCTCATCAAAGGCCCGGGTGCCAGAAAAGTCGAAGCCCTTGGCGCAGTAGGCATCGGCAATGTTCACCGTGCGGTCGTGAATGGCCGCATGGGCGGCTATCAGCGAATCATTGGGCGCGCCATCGGGCGTGCGCAAGGGCAGCAGCGGCAGATCCACCGCTTTGCCCGTGGTGCCGCCCAGGCGAATGCCAAGTGAATCCGTGCGCAGAATCTCGAACTTCAGCGCCGACTGGTCCTCGGTCACGCTGTACAGCGTGCCGCCATCCGCACCGGTGATGGTTTTGGCCGCCTCCAGAATATTTTCCAGCAAGCGCTCAATGTCACGCTCACGCGACAGGGCTGCGCCGATGCCATTGAGCTGTTCCAGCCGCCGGAACAGATTGAGAGTGGATTCCTTGCTCATGCGCCCGCCTCGGATACAGCGTTGGTGATCCCCGCATCGTAACGAAAGGTGACCGCTATCATGGCGACCTTCTTGCCTGCCTGCGTTTTTTCTGTGGACCCTGCCGCCCCCCGCTACCTCACCGCCGCTCTCTACCAGTTTGTGGACCTCCCCGACTTTGCCGAGCTGCGTGCGCCACTGCAGGCACTGTGCGAATCCCACGGCGTGCGCGGCATGCTGCTGCTGGCCCATGAGGGCATCAACGGCACTATTGCAGGCCCGGCAGAGGGTGTGCAAGCCGTACTGGCCTGGCTACGCAAAGACCCCCGCTTTGCAGCCTTGCAGCACAAAGAGGCCGCGACCGATGCCATGCCGTTCTACCGCATGCGCGTGCGGCTCAAGAAGGAAATCGTCACGCTGGGCGTGCCCGGCCTGAACCCTGCACGCAATGCCGGCACCTATGTGAAGCCCGAGGATTGGAACGCACTGATCGACGACCCCGGCGTAGTGGTGATCGATACACGCAACGATTACGAAGTGGGCATCGGAACGTTTGACCGCGCCATCAACCCGCACACCCGCAGCTTTTCTGAATTTCCGGCGTGGGTGGCAGAACAATCGCAGCCCGGTGGTGTGCTGGCTGGCAACCCCAAGGTGGCGATGTTTTGCACGGGCGGCATTCGCTGCGAAAAATCCACGGCCTTTCTCAAATCACAAGGCTTTGAGGAGGTGTACCACCTGGAAGGCGGCATTCTCAAGTACCTGGAAACAGTGCCCGAGGAGTCCAGCCGCTGGCATGGTGACTGCTTTGTGTTTGACGAGCGGGTTTCCGTAGGCCACGGCCTGGTGCGTGGCCACCACCAGCTGTGCCGCTCCTGCCGCATGCCGCTGGGCGAGGCCGAGCTGCAATCGCCCCACTATGTGCCGGGCGTGAGCTGCCCCTACTGCCACGGCACCCGCACACCCGAGCAGGAACGGGCCCTGGCAGAACGCGAACGGCAGGTGCAACTGGCTGCCAAGCGCGGCCAAGCGCACATTGGTGCCAAACCACAGCAGGCCACGCTTCCACCCGCGCATACCGACGAGGACACTGCCGCATGAGCGCCCTGCCCGTGCTCTATTCATTCCGCCGCTGCCCCTACGCCATGCGTGCGCGGCTGGCCCTGGCGGTAAGCGGCCAAAGGTGCGAGCTGCGCGAGGTGGTGCTCAAGGCCAAGCCCCAGGGCTTGCTGCAGGCATCGCCCAAAGGCACGGTGCCTGTGCTGGTGCTGCCGAGTGGTCAAGTGCTGGAGCAGAGCCTGGACATCATGCTGTGGGCGCTGGGCCAGCACGACCCACAAAGCTGGCTGCACCCCAGCCAGGGCACGCAGGCAGAGATGCAAGCACTGATCGCCGAGTGCGATGGCCCGTTCAAGCAGGCCCTGGACCGCACCAAGTACCCCACGCGCTATCCAGAATGCGACCCGGCGTATGAACGGGCACAAGCCGCCCGCTGGCTGGGCGCGCTGGAAGCCCGCCTGAACGAGCATCCTTTTCTGTTTGGAGAACACTGCGCTCTGGCAGACATGGCGATTGCCCCGTTTGTGCGGCAGTTTGCGGGGGTGGACGCTGCCTGGTGGCAGGCCCAGCCCTGGCCGCGTCTGCAGGCCTGGCTGGCGCAGTGGCAAGCCAGCAGCTTGCTTGCCAGCGTGATGGAGAAATACCCCGCCTGGGTGGACGGAGAAGCAGGGATTACTTTTCCGCCTGCCTGAGGTAGGCACTGCACCCGAGCCGCGCCCAAAAAAAAGGCGCCGCAATGGGCGCCTTGGAGGATTTGATCAAGCTCAGGCCAGGGCTGCGCGCCCATCGTTTTTGCTGCGGCCCGCACGGACCAACAGCGCCAGCAACACCAGCCCAAAACCCACAAAGCAGAGGAAAGACCAGTTGGCAATCGAGCCGCCCAGGAAAGTCCAGTCAATGGCCGTGCAGTCGCCCGAGCCACGGAAAATCATGGGAATGGCGCGGCCGATGGGGTAGTTTTCGATCATGCCGTAGAAGTCACGGCCGCAGGTGGCTACCTCAGGCGGGTACCACTGCAGCCAGCTCTGGCGGGCGGCCACAAACGCACCGAAGCCAGCCGCGAGCAGTGCCAGCGCCGCAAAACTCATCCACCAGCCTTTTGAGCCTCTAGCGCTTGCCAGACCAGCGAAGACAGCTACCAAAATGAGAGCATAACGCTGCACGATGCACATGGGGCAAGGCTCCAGGCCCACCACATGCTGCAAATACATGCCAAACGCCAGCATGGCCACGCACGCCACGCTGATCAGTGCCAGCACACGGCGCGGGGCCTGATCGATCCAGTTCAACACCATCATTCTTATCTCTCATCCAACAGTCGCCGCTAGAGCATTGCTCTCTGAAACCGTCACAGCCCCAGCGCGCGGACGGCCAGCAAGGGCCGCCCCGCAGCAAAGGCCGTCGTCCCCCTTGGGGGAAGACGCGAAGCGGCTCAGGGGGAGTCAGATTCCAGCGGCGTGATCCAAAAACACACGGGCGCGGCGTGGTGTGACCACCAGCGTTTCACCCTCTTTGAAACCCATTTCCTTGAACTGCTGCGCAGGAATCTGCGCTTCGATCAAGGAGTCTGGGGACGCATTGTCCGCTGGTTTGTGGTCTTGGGAGGGAATAAGTTCCAGCCGCGCGATGGGCCCCACCACGATGGCGCGGCTCAGCTGGGCCACGATGCCGCGGGGGCGGCCTTCGGCGTCCAGCCCGGCGCCAGGCGCATAACGCTCCACATCCAGGTCGTGCGGGCGCACGTAGGCAAAGGCCTTGGCGTTCTGCGCGGCCTGGTGTTCGGGCGAAACTATCTGCATGCCTTCCAGGTGCACCAGGCCCTCATGGGCGCGCCCATGGAACAGGTTCACATCACCCAAAAAGCCATACACAAACGGGCTGGCGGGATGCTCCCACACCTGCTGGGGCGAGCCGCTTTGCTCGATCTTGCCCTGGTTGATCACCACCACGCGGTCGGCCACTTCCAGTGCTTCCTCCTGGTCGTGGGTCACGAAGATGCTGGTCACATGCAACTCGTCGTGCAGGCGGCGCAGCCAGCGGCGCAGTTCCTTGCGCACCTTGGCGTCCAGCGCGCCAAAGGGTTCGTCGAGCAGCAGCACCTTGGGCTCCACTGCCAGGGCGCGGGCCAGCGCAATGCGCTGGCGCTGGCCGCCGGACAGCTGCGACGGGTAGCGGTCGGCCAGCCAGTCGAGCTGGACCATGCCGAGCAGTTCGTGCACGCGCTCGGCGATTTCCGCCTCGCTCGGGCGTTCGCCCTTGGGCTTCATGCGTAGGCCGAAGGCGACGTTGTCGAACACCGTCATGTGGCGGAACAGGGCGTAGTGCTGGAACACGAAACCGACGTTGCGATCACGCACGTCATGACCGGAAACGTCTTCGCCGTGGAACACGATGTTGCCCTGGTCCGGCGTTTCCAGCCCGGCGATCTGGCGGCTCACCGCGCCTTGGGTGATGTGCAGTTGCTCGGCGGCGCGGTCGGGCTGGAACGGGTGGGCGGCGTAGCCGATCCTGCGCAGTTCCGCGAGCAGTTCGCTCAGGGGCAGTTCGCTGTCGGACCAGCGCACGTGCAGGCGGTGGTTGGACAGGTTGAGGCCGGCTTCGGCGATGGCGATGAAGGCATTGAGGTTGGCCAGGTCCATGGGATTCCGTGTGGCAAGGTGTTTTTCCGGTTATAGCGCATTGCATTCCCACCAGGAATGCTTCGAATAAAAAATATGAATTGGAGTTATTTGATCCGAATCCCTAGGATCGCCACATCAGCAGAAGGGTTATCAGCCCTCGCACCGCACATGACCTGATCGAGGACATAAGCAAATGGCCGGCAAGACGCTCTACGACAAGCTCTGGGAAATGCACGAGGTGAAGCGCCGCGACGACGGTTCGTCGCTGATCTACATCGACCGGCAGATCCTCCACGAAGTGACCTCGCCGCAGGCCTTCGAGGGGCTGCGTCTGGCCGGGCGCAAGCCGTGGCGCATCGACGCCAACATCGCCACTCCGGACCACAACGTGCCGACCACCCGCGCCGAGCGCCAGGGCGGCCTGGAAGCCATCGTCGACGAAGTGTCGCGCATCCAGGTGCAGACCCTGGACGAGAACTGCGATGACTTCGGTATCCTCGAATTCAAGATGAACGACAGCCGCCAGGGCATCGTCCACGTGGTCGGCCCGGAGCAGG
>ERZ650302.870-NODE-870-length-16995-cov-25.575325_pt1 | contig 16995 bp, 18 predicted proteins | sample MGYA00376238_ERZ650302 | MGnify/ENA primary metagenome ERZ650302 (study PRJEB26733, sample SAMN07839298) | wastewater metagenome | biome: urban; feature: wastewater treatment plant; material: waste water | place: USA: North Carolina | collected 2016-04-28 ... | reverse complement strand
AGGCACCCACCAGACCGGCCACGGCGGCGTTGATGTGCACCACGGTGCCGCCCGCGAAGTCCAGCGCGCCATCGGCACCCAGCAGACCGCCGCCCCACACCATGTGGGCCATGGGGATGTAGCTGAAGGTGAACCACAGCACGGCAAAGATCAGCACGGCGGCGAACTTGATGCGCTCGGCAAACGATCCCACGATCAGCGCCACGGTGATGGCGGCAAAGGTGGACTGGAAGGCCACGAACACATATTCGGGAATGGTTGGCAGCAGGCCCGACAGCGTGTCTGGCGCGATGCCCTTCAGGAAGATCTTGTCAAACCCTCCGAAGAACTGGCCCTCGCCGGCGAACGTCAGGCTGTAGCCATAAACGGCCCACAGCACGGTGATCAGCGCAAAGATCACGAACACCTGCACCAGCACCGACAGCATGTTCTTGGAACGGGCCAGGCCGCCGTAGAACAGTGCCAGGCCCGGAATGACCATCAGGATCACAAGCATGGTGGACGTGAGCATCCAGGCGGTGTCACCCGAGTCGAGCTTGGGCGCGGGTGCCGTGGGGGCCGCTTCGGCGGCTGCAACCGGTTCGGCTGCGGGCGCTGGGGCCTCGGCGGCGGGTGCAGCCACGGGGGCTGGCGCAGCGGCATCGGCCACCGGGGCGGCGATGGTGGTGTCGGCCGGGGCGGGTGCCTGGGCCAGGGACAGGGTTCCTGCGGACAGCAGACTCAGTCCCAGAATGAAGGAGGCAAGCAGTTTTTTCATGGCATGTACTCTCTGTGGGATGCAGCGGGCTTGGGGCCGTGCTTAAAGGGCTTCCTTGCCGGTTTCGCCGGTGCGAATGCGCACCACCTGCTCCAGGTGGCTGACGAAAATCTTGCCGTCGCCGATCTTGCCGGTGCGTGCAGCGCCTTCAATGGCTTCGATCACGCGGTCCACCAGGTCGTCAGCCACGGCGGCCTCGACCTTGACCTTGGGAAGAAAGTCCACCACGTACTCGGCGCCGCGGTACAGCTCGGTGTGGCCCTTCTGGCGGCCAAAGCCCTTGACTTCCGTGACGGTGATCCCTTGCACGCCGATGTCCGAGAGCGCTTCGCGCACTTCATCGAGCTTGAAGGGTTTGATGATGGCAGTCACCATTTTCATGTTCAGTTCCTCCAGCGCGGGCACCCCAGGCGCCCGCAGCGAATTACAGGGTTTTGGTCAGGGTGACGATCACACGCGACTTGTTGACGGGGCCGAAGAAGTCCTTCTTGTTCGCGCCCACCACGGCAGCGCCCAGCGACAGGCCGCTGCCGAAGTCGTACGCGCCGCCCACGCTGTAATCCATGTAGTTGGGCACGCCCGAGTCCTTGATGTCGCTGGCAAAGCGGGTGAAGCCCACCGCTGCCTTGAGCGTGACCTTGGGCATCACTTCCTGGGCAAATGCGAAGTTCAGGTAACCGGTGTTGGTGCCCTTGCGGCCCGTGCCCAGCTTGTGGCCGGCAAAGCCGAAATAGTCTTTGGAGACAGTGTGCGAGTACTTGGCTGTGAAGGGGCCGTAAGTGGCCGCGCCGTACAGCTCGGTGGTGTTGCCCAGCGAGTTGCCGGGGTAGGCATAGGTCAGCGCGCCCACGTCCAGATCCACCTCACCGGCCTTGAATTTGTAGCCACCGTAGAAATCCATCTCCAGCGAATTGCCGGAGAGCCAGTCCACGCTGGAATTCCAGTTGCCCACGTAAAAGCCGCTGTCGCCAAAGGTATAGTCAAAACCCCCTTGCAGCGCGGGCTTGACGGCCTTGACCTTGCTGGCGTCCTGGTCCTGGCCACGGAACTTGTAGTTGGTGGTCAGGCTGACGTTGCCCGTGAGTTGCGCGCTGGCCAACAGGGGCAGCGCAGCAGCGAGGGCAAAGCCCAGGGTCTTGATGGAAGTGCGATTCATGTTTCCTCCGGTTGGACAAGTTAGGGACAAGGGCTTTAAGCACAGACCGTGCCACCGCCTTTTCCACCCCCACACCCCGTGCATGGCCGCGCACCCACGCGCTTTGCGCCATGCGGTGCACATCCCTTGCAGCGGCGCACTTGCGTGGTGCAAACCTGCGGCGCAGCCACGCCACAGCGCGCTGCGCGCACCCGTCTGGGGAGTCATCCAGCCATGAGCCTTGCGTTGGTGCAAAGCCGCGCCCTTCTGGGGCTGCAGGCGCCCGCCGTCACCGTCGAGGTGCATCTGGCCAACGGCCTGCCCAGCTTCACGCTGGTGGGCCTGGCCGATGTGGAGGTGAAGGAAGCCCGCGAACGCGTGCGCTCGGCCCTGCAGAACGCGGGGCTGGACTTCCCTAACAACAAACGCATCACCGTGAACCTGGCGCCTGCCGATCTGCCCAAGGATTCCGGGCGGTTCGACCTGCCGATTGCGCTGGGCATCCTCGCCGCCAGTGGGCAGATCGATGCCAGCCGACTGGCGGGGCATGAATTTGCGGGCGAGCTGTCTTTGTCTGGCGAGCTGCGCCCCGTGCGCGGCGCGCTGGCCACCAGCCTGGCGCTGCACACGCAAGGCAGTACCGCCTGCCTGGTGCTGCCCCCCGGCAGTGCCGAAGAAGCCGCCCTGGTGCCCGGCGCGCGGGTGGTGCGTGCGCGCCACCTGCTGGATGTGGTGCAGGCCTTTCTGCCACCCGGCGCTGAGCCCCCCGCCCCCAGCGAAGGCTGGGCGGTGCTGCAGGCACAGCCACCGCGCAGCCCCACCGGTGGGCCGGACCTGGCCGATGTGAAGGGCCAGACGGCTGCGCGCCGCGCGCTGGAGATTGCCGCTGCTGGCGGCCATGGCCTGTTGATGGTGGGCCCGCCGGGCTCGGGCAAGTCCATGCTGGCGCAGCGCTTTGCCGGGCTGTTGCCCGCCATGCAAGTGGACGAGGCGCTGGAGAGCGCCGCCGTGGCCAGCCTGGCCGGCAGCTTCCGCCCGGAAGACTGGGGCCGCCGCCCCACGCGCCAGCCCCACCACACGGCCAGCGCCGTGGCGCTGGTGGGCGGTGGCTCACCACCCCGCCCCGGCGAAATCTCGCTCGCCCACCAGGGCGTGTTGTTCTTGGACGAGCTACCGGAATTCCCCCGTGCCGCGCTGGAGGCCCTGCGCGAGCCGCTCGAAACCGGCCACATCACCATCGCCCGCGCGGCGCAGCGGGCAGAATTCCCGGCCCGGTTCCAGTTGATTGCGGCCATGAATCCGTGCCCCTGTGGCTTCCTCGGGTCGAGCCAGCGGGCCTGCCGCTGCACGCCCGACCAGGTGGCGCGCTACCAGGGCAAGCTCAGCGGCCCGCTGCTCGACCGCATCGACCTGCACGTGGAGGTGCCCGCCCTGCCCGCCGAGCAACTGGTGGGCGCCCCGGCGGGCGAGGCCAGCGCCACCGTGCGCGAGCGGGTGGAGCGCGCCCGGGCCCGCGCGCTGGCGCGGCAAGGCCACCCCAACCAGGCGCTGCAGGGCCAGGGCATGGACGAACTGGTGATGCTGCAGGACGACGCCCTGCAGTTCTTGCAGCGCGCGGCCAACCGGCTGGGCTGGTCGGCCCGCAGCACCCACCGCACCCTGCGGGTGGCCCGCACCATTGCCGACCTGGCGGGCGCCACGCACACTGGCGCAGACCACGTGGCCGAGGCGGTGCAACTGCGCCGGGGGCTGCACCACACGCAGCATTGAGGCCGAATTGCTATTAAATTAATAGCTGCCAGCGCTTATTGGATAAGCGCCAGAGCCTTAAACAATGTAGATGACTCCAAGCTACAGAATTACGACCTCTGGCCGTCACAGAAACATGCCACCCGAGTTCTCGATGCGCTGCGCATTCACCCAGCGTGTGGCGGGCTGCAGCAGGACGGCCACCAGCGGGCCGCCGCCAAAGTCGGTCTCGATGGCGTCGGACGCCACCACGTTCACCGCAATGCCGCGCGGCCCCAGCTCCTGGGCCAGGTAGCGGCTCAGCACCTCCACGGCGCCCTTCATGGCCGCATAGGCCGCATACCCCGGCAGCGCAAAGCGAGCCAGCCCTGACGACAGATTGAGGATGCGGCCACCATCGTTCATCAGCGGCAGCAGGCGCTGGATGAGAAAGAACACGCCCTTGAGGTGCACATTCACCAGCGCGTGCGGGTGGTGACGGACTGGCTGGCCCAGGTGGTGCAGGAGCACATAGGCCGCCACGAAGCGCTTTGATTTTGATAGCGGCTAGCGCTTTCCCCATAAGCGCTAGAGCCACTTTTCATTGTTAACTGGTCTGCGAGATGGTGGCACTCTCTGCCCAAGGGGGTACGCAGGCAGCGAGAGGGTGGGAACGGGCGAAGCCTGTGGGCGTGGCACCACCCGCAGGCTGCTGACATGGCGGTGTCAGCAGGGGCGCCGCACCATGCGATCTCTCATTTTTGATCACGCGCTTTGACGCCAAGGAGGACCCATGAACAACGCCATCACCTGGTTTGAAATCCCCACCCCCCATATCGCCCGCGCCCAGGCTTTTTACGAGGCCGTGCTGGGCCGAAGCATGCGACGCGAGGTGATGGGCCCGCAGTCGGAGCTGGCGGTGTTTGCCTACGAGCCGGGCGCGGGGGTGGGCGGCGCGCTGATGACAGGCACGGCCGCTGCGCAGCCCAGCGGACAGGGTACGGTGGTGTACCTGGATGCTTCGCCCTCATTGGATGCCGCGCTGGAACGTGCGGTGGCGCAAGGTGGCAAGATTGCGCTGCCGCGCCAGGCCTTGCCACCGGGCATGGGCTTTTTTGCGCACATTCATGACCTGGACGGCAACCGCGTCGGCCTGCATGCATCGAACTGACTTGGAAAGGACACTCCATGGAAACCAATGAACTGCACCGTGGCCGCTTGATCGACCACGTCCAGCTGGTGGTGCGCGATCTGGCGGCCAGCCACGCTTTTTACGCGGCCGTCTTTCAGGCCCTGGAAGTGCCCATGGGCGGCGCCAACGAAGAGTATTTCTGGGCCGACGAGCTGTTCGTTTCCACGGCCAGCAGCGTGGCCGCGCAAGGCCAGCTCACCGGCCGGGTTCACCTGGCTTTTCAGGCCCAGAGCCGCGACATGGTCCATGCGTTCTATGAAGCGGCGCTGGCACACGGCGGGCAAGACAATGGCGCGCCCGGCGAGCGCATCTATCACCCCGGCTACTACGCTGCATTCGTGCTGGACCCGGATGGCAACAACATCGAGGCCGTATTCCACGGCGATGCCAAGCGCAGTGCGCCCTCGGTCAAGGTCACGTTTTAACCACCAACAACAGGCGCAGCGGCGATGGCCGGGGCCTGCTCACACCCCCAGGCAGTTCTTGCGCACGTCGGGGTTGGCCACCACGTCGGCCATGCTGCCTTCGTGAACCACCTCGCCCTGTTCGATAAGGTAGGCGCGGTCGGCCACCGCCTCGGCAAACGGCAGGTTCTGCTCGCTCAGCAGCACGCTCACGCCCTGCGCCTTGAGGGCGCGGATGGTGCGGGCCATTTGCTGCACGATGAGGGGCGCCACGCCTTCTGAGGGTTCATCCAGCAGCACCAGCAGCGGCTGGCCCATGAGCGTGCGGGCCACGGTGAGCATTTGCTGCTCGCCCCCACTCATGCGCCCACCGGGGCGCTGGGGCATTTCGCCCAGGTTGGGGAACAGCGCAAACAGCTTCTCGGGCGTCCACTCGGGGGCGGCGGTGCCGTCGGGCCAGCGGCGCGGGCGCTGGCGGCCGACTTCCAGGTTGTCCATCACAGACAGGTCGGTGAAAATGCGGCGCTCTTCCGGCACATAGCCCAGGCCCAGGCGGGCAATGTCGTGCGGCTCGCGCCGCGCAATGTCTTGCCCCAAAAACTGCACGCTACCGCGCCGCGCCACCATGCCCATGAGGGCCTTGAGCGTGGTCGATTTACCGGCGCCGTTGCGGCCCATGAGGGCGACCACCTCACCACGCCCCACCTGCAGCGATACATCAAACAGAATCTGCGCCGCGCCGTACCAGGCGTTGAGGCCTTGCACCTGCAGCAGTGGCACGGCGGCGTTTTCTGTCATGCGGTCGCCTCCACATCAAAGCCTGCGCCCAGATAGGCCTCTTGCACGCGCGCATCGGCCTGGATCTGCTCGGGCGTGCCCTCGGCCAGCAGGCGGCCGCGCACCAGCACCAGCACGCGGTCGGCCTGGCCAAACACCACGTCCATGCTGTGCTCGGTGAACAGCACGCCCATGCGGCGTTCGCGGGCGATCTGGCGGGTCAGCGCCATCAGGGCCAGGCGCTCGGCCGGGGCCATGCCCGCAGTGGGCTCGTCCATCAGCAGCAGGCGCGGGCCGTGGGCCAGGGCCATGGCCAGCTCCACGCGTTTCACATCGCCATAAGCCAGGGCGCTGCAGGGGCGGTCGGCCTGGGCGTGCATGCCCACGCGCTCCAGCAGGGCCAGCGCATCGGCCCGCCGGTGGGCGGCGGCGGGCCGCCACCAGTGCAGGATGCGCCGGTCTGCCGACAGCAAGGCCATCTGCACGTTTTCCACCACCGTCAAAGAGCGGAAGGTTTCGGCGATCTGGAAGGTGCGGCCCACGCCCCGGCGCCAGATGGTGCGCGGGGGCAGGCCCACGAGTGATTCACCGGCCAGCCGCACGTCGCCCGCATCGGGCCGCAACTGCCCGCCCACCATGTTGAAGGTGGTGGACTTGCCCGCGCCATTGGGGCCGATGAGGGCCAGCATCTCGCCCTCAAGCAGCGAAAAGCCCACGCCATCGACCGCCTGCACGCCGCCAAAGGCGCGCGAAAGGCCCGTCACCTGCAGCAGCGGCGCGCTCATGCAGCCCCCCTGCGGCGGGCCCACCAGGCCTGGGCAAAACCGGCCAGCCCCTGGGGGAAGGCCAGCACCAGCAGCAGCATGGTGGCGCCCAGCAAGGCGCGCCAGTAGTCGGTGTTGCGCGCCACGGTGTCGTGCAGCCAGGTCAGCGCGCCCGCGCCCAGCAGGGGGCCCGCCAGCGTTTGCACGCCGCCCAGCAGCACCATCACCAGGCCATCCACCGACTTGGCCACGGCCAGGGCTTCGGGCGAAATGCTGCCCTTGGCCAGCAAAAACAGCGCACCCGCCAGGCCCGCCAGCGCGCCCGCCAGCACAAAGCCGATCCACTGCACACGCCGCACATCAATGCCGATGGCCTCGGCGCGCAGCGGCGCATCGCGCCCCGCGCGCAGGGCGTAACCCAGCGGCGCCAGCAGCACCCGGCGCAGTAGCAGCACGCCCAGCGCCACCAGGGTGAGCGTGAGCCAATAAAAGCGCGCGCCTTCGGCCCACCAGTCTGAAGGCCACACGCCGGTGATGCCGTTGCTGCCACCGGTCAGGCTGTCCCACTGGTAGCACACGGCCCAGGTGATCTGTGCAAACGCCAGCGTGAGCATGGTGAGCGACACACCCGACAGCCGCACGCAGAACCAGCCATACACCAGCGCGCCAAGGGCCGCCACCAGCGGCGCCAGCAATAAAGCAGCTTCCATGGGCAGGCCCGCCGCGCGCACCAGCAGCGCTGCGGCGTAGGCGCCCAGGCCAAAGTAGGCCGCGTGGCCAAACGAATGCAGGCCCGCAGGCCCCATCAAGAAATGCAGGCTGGCGGCAAAAAGGGCTGCCACCAGCACATCGGCTGCCAGCACGGTGGCATAGGGCCAGGCCCCAGCGGCCATGGGCAGCAGCACCAGCGCGGCCAGCAGGGCCAGCCACGCCGTGCGGGCGGCGGGGCCTGCGGCTTTGAGCGGGGTTTCGGCATCGCCCGCGACGCGGGCGGTTGCCTGCGGTTTGCCCATCAGGCCCCAGGGGCGCCACACCAGCACCACGGCCATCACCACAAATTCCACCACCAGGGTGAGCTTGGAGAACGACAAGGCCACGCCGCCCACCTCGACCAGACCGATCCAGATGCACAGCGCCTTCAGCTCGGCAATCAGCAACGCAGCAACGAAGGCGCCGGGCAGCGAGCCCATGCCACCCACCACCACCACCACGAAGGCGGCGCCAATGGTGTGCATGTCCAGCTCCAGGCTGGCGGGCTCGCGCGGCAGCTGCAGAGCCCCGCCCAGCCCGGCCAGCAACGCGCCCAGGGCAAACACGCTGGTGAACAGCCAGGCCTGGTTCACGCCCAGGGCGCCGACCATCTCGCGGTCTTGCGTGGCGGCGCGCACCAGCGTGCCCCAGCGCGTGCGGTGTAGCAGCCACCACAGGGCCGCCAGCACCACGGGGCCAATGGCGATCAACAGCAGGTCGTACGCAGGGAACGGCCGCCCGAGGACATTGACGGAGCCCTCCAGCCCCGGCGCACGGGGGCCAAACAGCTCTTCAGGGCCCCAGGCCCACAGCACCGCGTCTTTCACGACCAGCACCAGCGCAAAGGTGGCCAACAGTTGCAGCAGCTCCGGAGCGCGGTAAATGCGCCGCAGCAGCGCCATCTCCACCACCGCACCCAGCAGGCCAGTGGCCAGGGGCGCCAGCAGCAGCGCGGGCCAGAAGCCGATGCTGCCCGACAGCCGCTCCACCAGCGTGTAGGCCACATACAGCCCCAGCATGTAGAACGAGCCGTGCGCAAAGTTGACGATGCGGGTGACGCCAAAGATCAGCGACAGCCCCGCTGCCACCAGGAACAGCGACGACGCACCGGCCAGCCCGTTGAGCAGCTGGCCGATCAGGCTGGAGAACCCCGCTTCCATGCGTTGAGTCGCGCGGTATCAGTCCGCTGCGCGCAGCTTCTTGACCTCTTCGGCGCTGGGCTGGAACTTGGCGCCATCGGCATAGCGGAAGTTGACCATCACGCCTTTGCCGCCTTCATTGCGCGTCTTGCCCACAAAGGCGCCCATGGTGGACTGGTGGTCTTCCGCGCGGTAGCGGATGGGGCCGAAGGGCGAGGTCAGCTCCAGCCCCCGGAAGGCGGTGATGAGCTTCTCGGTATCGGCCCCGCCCGCCTTGCGCATGCCTGCCGCCAGCGACTGGATCGCCGTGTAACCCACCACGGAACCCAACCGCGGGTGGTCTTTGTACTTGTCCTGATAGGCCTTCAAAAACGCCTGGTGCTCGGGCGTGGTGATGCCGTACCAGGGGTAGCCGGTCACGGTCCAGCCGGTGGGGGCTTCGTTCTTGAGCGGGTCCAGGTACTCGGGCTCGCCGGTGAGCAGGCTCACCACCTCGCGGCCCTGGAACAGGCCGCGCGTGTTGCCCTCGCGCACAAAGCGCGCCAGGTCGGCCGCGAACAGCACGTTGAAGATGGCGTCGGGCTTGGCATCGGCCAGGGCCTGCACCACGCTGCCGGCGTCCACCTTGCCCAGGGGCGCAGCCTGCTCGGCCACGAACTCCACATCGGGCTGGGCCTGCTTGAGCAGCTTCTTGAACGTGGCCACGGCCGACTGGCCGTATTCGTAGTTGGGGTAGACGATGGCCCAGCGCTTCTTCTTGAGCGCGGCGGCCTCGGGCACCAGCATGGCCACCTGCATGTAGGTGGAGGCGCGCAGGCGGAAGGTGTAGCGGTTGCCGCTCTCCCACACGATCTTGTCGGTCAGCGGCTCGGCGGCCAGGAAGAACACCTTTTTCTGGCGGGCAAAGTCTGTCAGCGCCAGGCCCACGTGCGAGAGAAAGCTGCCCATCAGCACATCGACCTTCTCGCGCGCCAGCAGCTCCTCGGCCGCGCGCACGGCGTCGCCGGGGTTGGCGTTGTCGTCGCGCACGATGAGCTGCAGCTTGCGCCCGGCAATGCCGCCGCTGGCATTGACCTGCTCCACGGCCAGCTCCATGCCCTTCTTGTAGGGCTCCAGAAATGCGGGCTGGGCCTTGTAGCTGTTGATTTCACCGATCTTGTAGGTGCCCTGGGCCAGCGCCGGGCCAGCCAGCAGGCTCAGGCCCAACAGGGGTGCCCAGGTTCTGAGCAAAGCGGTGCATAAGGGCATGACTTTTCTTTCGTTTGAATCAAAGGCTTGAGGGCCGACAATGTACCTGCGCACCCGTTTGCCTGACAATAAACGGGTTTACCTGCTAGCCAAAGGCGTTGCGGCCTCCTGTACACGCGCCAGCCAAGCTCCTTTGTCCGCCAGCGTCTGGCGGTGGCTCCCCCGATTCTCATCTTTGCAAGAAACCATGAGTGCCTTTCTCGAAGAACGCGTCCTGACCGTTCACCACTGGACTGACCGCCTTTTCAGCTTCACCACCACGCGCGATCCCGCGCTGCGCTTTTCCAACGGCCATTTCACCATGATCGGCCTGAAGGTGGACGGCAAGCCGCTGCTGCGCGCGTACTCCATTGCCAGCCCCAACTGGGAAGAACACCTGGAGTTCCTGTCGATCAAGGTGCCCGACGGCCCGCTGACCTCGCGCCTGCAAAACATCCAGGTGGGTGACACCATCATCGTCGGCAAGAAGCCCACGGGCACGCTGCTCATCGACTACCTGCTGCCCGGCAAGAACCTGTACCTGATCGGCACCGGCACCGGTCTGGCGCCCTGGCTGTCCATCGTGCGCGACCCCGAAACCTATGAACGCTTTGAAAAAGTGATCGTGGTGCATGGCGTGCGCGAAGTGAACGAGCTGGCCTATCAGGACCTGTTCGAGAAAGAGCTGCCCAACCACGAGTTCCTGGGCGAAATCGTCAAGGACAAGCTGATCTACTACCCCACCGTGACGCGCGAGCCCTTCCGCAACCAGGGCCGCATCACCGACCTGATCGAAAACGGCACCTTCCCCGCCAACATCGGCCTGCCCCCGCTCGACCCGCTGACCGACCGCGTGATGCTGTGCGGCAGCCCCGCCATGCTGGCCGACCTGAAGGTCATGCTGGAAAAGCGCGACTTTGAAGAAGGCAACACCAGCACGCCCGGCGACTTCGTGGTGGAGCGCGCCTTCGTCGAGAAATAAGCGGCGGCAACGCTGCCCAACACAAAGGGAGCCCACGGGCTCCCTTTTTTCATACATCTGCGCAAGGCGGCAGCCGGTTTCTAACCCCGCGCCAGCGCACTCACTGCTGCATGGCCACGTAGCCGGGCTGCGAAACCGTCTGGTACTGGGGCGCTGGCTGGGGCTGCTGCGCCTGCGGCAGGGTGCCCTCGTCGGCCACGCGGAAGCCCTTGCCCTGCAGCACCACCGGGGTGCCCACGGCAGGCGGTTGCGAGCGGGTGAAAACGCGGCTGGAGCCGTCTTCCAGGCGCACGCGCACCTGGTAGGTGGTCTGGGTGCGGGTGCGTTTTTCGATCTCATGGCCGGCATAGCCGCCACCCACCGCGCCCAGCACCGTGGCGGCGGTGCGCCCGTTGCCCTTGCCGATCTGGTTGCCCACCACAGCGCCCAGCACGCCACCGGCCACGGCCCCCACGCCGGTGGCCGGCGCTGCCTGCTCGATGGCCTGGACCGATTCCACACGGCCACAGGTGCTGCAAATGCTGGCCGCGCGCTGCGCCACGGGTGTGCCTGCGGGCTGGCGGGCCACATCACCACGGGCGGCGGGCGTTTGCGGCCAAGCGGGGGCTGGTGCTGCGCCACGCTGCGGGGCGGCGCTTGCCAGAGGGGCCGTGCCCACAGGTGCAGCCTGCAACGACGACGCCACGGCAGGCGCGGCCAGGGCTGCGGCCGTGGTCTGCGCCATGGCGGCTTCGGTGGGCGGCGCACTGCGGCGCTCTACCACCAGCACGGTGGCCAAGGCCACCACGCAAGCGCCCAGGCCGCCAATGGCCACCCACATCCATTTGAGAGAAGCGAAGCCGGCAGCAGCGGCGGCAGCGCCGGGCATTGCCACAGGGGTTGCGGGTACGGTGAGAACGGTGTTTTTCTGCATGGTTTTCCTTTGCTGTGAGGCGCCCGATGGATGGCGGCACCCCGATGGCCTAAAGGTACACAGGCCCAGCGGCTTGTGCAGCGGCTGTTCCGTAAAGCTTGTAAGCACCTGTTTGGGCGGCGCCAGTGCATGCGGCGGCTTTACAGCGGGCTGCGCTGGGGCCGCCGCACCACCCGGGGCCGTAAACTTGGGCCCTGGTTCCGTTGGGGCAAGACAGGAGATTTATGCAGATTCGCTGTGCACTGGTCGGCATGCCCGGCTCGGGCAAATCCACCGTGGGCAGGCACCTGGCCCAGCGGCTAAAGGTGCCATTCATTGACCTGGACCACCAGCTGGAACAGGTGCTGAAGACCAGCATCCGCCAGTTTTTTGAAGCCGAAGGCGAAGCGCGTTTTCGCGACATCGAGGCCCAGGTGCTGGCCGAGGTGACGGCGCGGCCCGGCGGCATGGTGCTGTCCACCGGCGGTGGCGCCGTGCTGCGCCCGGAAAACCGCCAGGTGCTGCGCGATTTTGGCAATGTGCTGTATCTGCGGGCCTCGCCCGAAGAGATCTTCAAGCGCGTGAAGCACGACCGCACCCGCCCCCTGCTGCAGGTGAACAACCCCCTGCAAAAGCTGCGCGAGCTGTATGCCCAGCGCGATGCGCTGTACCGCGAAGCAGCCACCTACGTGATCGAAACCGGCCGGCCCACGGTGCAGACGCTGGTCAACATGATCATGATGCAGCTGGAGATGGCGCCCCCTCCGGCCGCGCCAGCAAGCCCCTCAGAAGCACTATCAAAACAATAGCTGGCTGCGCTTTCTGAATGGGCGCTAGAGCCCGTTTTGGCATCAAACCCACAAAGCCAGGGGCAACCTGGGCGCAGCCTTGTGCCGCACCGCCACATCGGCAAAATGGGGCATTTTCCAGCCCGAGGGAGCCTTGCCCATGAACCCTTCCGCCCTGGCGCGCGTGCGCACGGTGTTGCTTGATCTGGTCACCCAAGGGGTGTTGCCCGGCGCCGTGGCGCTGGTGCAGCACCGGGGCCGCACGGTGCTGCACGAAGCCGTGGGCCTGCAGCGCCCCGCAAACCCAGCCCAGCCAGGGCTCGCCGTGCCCGCCATGGCGCCAGACACGGTGTTTCGCATCTACTCCATGACCAAGCCCATCGCCTCGCTGGTGGCGCTGATGCTGATGGAGGAAGGGCGCCTGCTGCTGGCGCACCCCGTGTCCCGTTACCTTCCCGCCTTCAAAGGGCAGCAGGTGTACGACGCTGCCACCGGCACCCTGGCGCCCGCCGCGCGCGAAGCCACCGTGCACGACCTGCTGCGCCACACGGCAGGCCTGGGCTACGCCTGGGACACCGGCCCCATTGCCGACCAGTACCGCAACGCCCGCGTGGGCTCGCGCAGGCACAGCAACCAGCAACTGGCGGCCGCACTCGCCCCCCTGCCCCTGCTGCACCCGCCCGGCACCTGCTGGGAATACAGCCGCGCCACCGATGTGCTGGGCGCCATCATTGAAGTGATTGAAGGCGCCCCGCTGGGCCAGGTGCTGCAGCGGCGCGTTTTTGAGCCGCTGGGCATGCAGGACACCGGCTTCAGCGTGCCCGCCTCCAGCCGCCACCGGCTGGCCGAGCCCTTTGCCCGCGACCCGCTCACCGGCGCGGGCGTCACCCTGATCGACGTGGCCGAGCCCCCGGTGTTTGAATCGGCGGGCGGGGGCCTGGTCTCCACCGCTGCCGACTACGCCCGCTTCCTGCAACTGATGCTGGGGCGCGGCACGGTGCACACACCCACCGGCAGCGTGCGCCTGGCCAGCAGCGCCACGGTGGACTTCATGACCGCCGACCACCTCGGCACCCTGCCGCGCGCGGGCACCATCCTGCCCGCAGGCTACGGTTTTGGACTGGGTGTGGCGGTGCGCCTGGCCACGGGCGGCGCCACGCGGCCCGGCAGTGCGGGGCACTACAGCTGGAGCGGCATGGGCGGCACGTTCTTCTTCGTCGATCCGGCGCAAGACCTGTTCGCCATCTTGCTCACGCAGGCGCCGGGGCAGCTGGAAATGCTGTGCGAACTGTTCCCCACTTTGGTCTACGCCGCGCTGTAAACCTGGGCGGGCATGCCCCTACTGCGGTGCTGGTGAATTGGCAAAGGCCCCTGCCGCACACCCTGTGGCACCGGGTGCAAGGCCCGGCGCAGCCCAGCAGTTAACAATCAAGATATGTTTTCACACATTCATTTCCACACGATGCGCGTAGAGTGGACTCTCGCTTCTTGAGCGCCTTGGCAACACGCTTTGGATTTCAGTTTCGCCGCGCACCAGCGGCCAATGAAAGTTCACCATGGAAACCAAGCTGCTGCGGGCCATCGCAAGCTCCGCACACCCCATGGTCTTGCAAGACCCCCAAGATATCGACCTCTTCCACGCGCTGGCACAACGCGGACTGGTGCGTGGCGAGTGCTACACCACCGCATCGGGCGAGCAAGTGGTGGCCGTGCACGGCCCCACCCCCGACGGGCGGGCCCTGCTGGCCTTGGAGAACTACGTGAGCGAGTGCGAAGGCGGCCAGCGCCCTGTTCCCCGACGCAAAACCGCCTGCGGTTGACCAGACCACCCCCACAGCATCACGCCAGAAAGGCGGCGAAGAACTCGTCCAGCTCGGTGGATTTGTCAAACACCGCATCCGCCCCCAGGCGCACGCAGGCCTCGCGCAAATCTGCAGTGGCGTAGTTCGTCAGCACATACACCTTGCGGCCCGCCAGTTCGCCGGGCAACTGGGCCAGCACCTCCAGGCCTGTGCCCTCGCGCAAGAACATGTCCAGCACCAGCACATCCCACGGCACCTGGCGCAGGGTTGCCAGGGCCTCCTGCGCGCCATCGGCCATTGCCACCACGCGCGCCCCGGCAAGCTCCTGCAGCGCAGGAACCAGCGTTTCGCGAATGGTGGTGTTGTCTTCTACGAGGACGACTTTGGGGGTCAGCATGGGCAGGCTTTGGAAGGCGTTTCACCATACCCCCGCACGCCGTTGGGCCGGTGTAGGAGGAGGCGCCGCAAAGCCGCGCACCCTCACCGGCAGGCAAGAAATTCTGCACCAAACCGACTCAAACGCTTACCCAACAAGCGCCTACAGCTATTTATTTAATAGCAAGTTGGGCTTACAGCGGCGCGTGTTCCGCCATCAATGCCGCCACCCAATCGATGAAGACGCGCAGCTTGGCGCTGACGTGGCGGTGCGGTGCGTAGGCGACGTGCAAGGGCATGGGGTCCATCTGCCAGTCAGCAAACAGCGGCACCAAGGTGCCCGCGGCCACATGCGGCTTCGCCATGTAGTCGGGCAACCACAGCACACCCAGGCCCGCCAGGCCTGCGGCCAGGTAGGCATTGCCATCGTCCACCGCGCACACATAGCGGCCCTGGGCCTGCACCTGCTCGTGGCCCCGGCGCATGGCAAAGGGCAGGGGCTTGCCGGTGCGGGCCCACACAAAGCCCACGGTGTGGTGGTGCGGCCCTTCCAGTTCGGTGGGGTGTTGCGGCACCCCGCAACGTTGCAGGTAGCTGGGCGCGGCATACACGCGCAAAGCCAGGTCGCCCACATGGCGCGCGATGAGTGAAGGGTTGGTCACCGTGCCGCCGCGCACCACGCAGTCCACCTGGTCGCTCACGATGTCCACCACGCGGTCGCTCACGCCCAGGTGGAGCTGGATGTCGGGGTACTGCGCATGAAAGGCCGGCAGCGCCGGGATGAGGACCAGGCTGGCCAGCGGGCCGGGCACATCCACCCGCAGCCGCCCCCGGGGCGCAGCCACGGCGCTGGAGAGGCTGGCGTCGGCATCTTCCAGGTCCGCCAGCAGGCGCACCACCCGCGGGTAATACGCGGCCCCATCGGCCGTGAGCTGCACGCTGCGCGTGGTGCGGTGCAACAGCTTCACGCGCAGGCGGGCTTCGAGCTGCTGCACGAGCTGGGTCACGGTGGTGCGGCTCATGTGCAGGGTGTGGGCGGCTTTGGTGAAGCTGCCCGATTCCACCACGCGGGCAAAGGCCTGCAGGGCATCAAAACGGTCCATGGCGGTGGGGGCTCAGTGCAGCCCATTGTTTGGCCATGAAGAACAGTGCTGCGTAGATCAGCCTGTTTATCGGAACAGCGCGCCCTTCTACAGTGCCTGGATCACCAACCACTCTTCCCTGAAAGAACCTTCCATGCCCACCCGTGACGTTGTCTTCCCCGCAGGCCGCCAGGCGCTGTACGAGCGCAACCGCTATTCGCCCGCCGTGCGCTCCAACGGCTTTCTGTTTGTCTCGGGCCAGGTGGGCAGCCGCGAAGACGGCTCGCCCGAGCCCGACCTAACCGCGCAAGTGCGCCTGGCATTCAGCAACCTCAACGCCGTGCTGCACGCTGCGGGCTGCACGTTTGACGACGTGGTGGACGTGACGATGTTCGTGGTCAACCCCGAGGCGAACTTCGAGACCGTGTGGAGCGTGGTGCCCGAGTTCTGGGGCGAGGCGCCCTACCCCACGCTGACGGGCATGGGGGTGAGCTGGCTGTATGGGTTCCAGTTCGAGATCAAGGTGGTGGCGCGGTTGCCGTAGGGCTGAAAAACAATAGCTCATATGCCACGCCATTCTGCTAGGCCAGTGCGCATATCCCAGTGATCTAGACTGTGCGACACGCCCAGCTCCTTGGCGCAGTAGTTCCGGCCAGTGCGCATATCCCAGTGATCTAGACTTCGCCTCGACGCCTTCAACTCTGACATCCAGTTCCGGCCAGTGCGCATATCCCAGTGATCTAGACTGTGCACTGATCGCCACCCATGGCTATCGAAGTTCCGGCCAGTGCGCATATCCCAGTGATCTAGACTGCCGTGGATGGCGTCCGCTCCATCGTGCCAGTTCCGGCCAGTGCGCATATCCCAGTGATCTAGACTTCCGGGCTTTGCCTTCACCTCTTCGGGTTTGTTCCGGCCAGTGCGCATATCCCAGTGATCTAGACTGAAACGATCTACCAATAAAGCGAGCAGATGGTTCCGGCCAGTGCGCATATCCCAGTGATCTAGACTGAACGAAGACGGCGTAGTTGCCAGCGAACTGTTCCGGCCAGTGCGCATATCCCAGTGATCTAGACTCAAAGAAAGGCTCAATCATCGGCACTTCTTGTTCCGGCCAGTGCGCATATCCCAGTGATCTAGACTGTTGTCGCGGCCCAGCTGCACATAGCTCTGTTCCGGCCAGTGCGCATATCCCAGTGAT
>ERZ650302.869-NODE-869-length-17013-cov-5.206156_pt1 | contig 17013 bp, 17 predicted proteins | sample MGYA00376238_ERZ650302 | MGnify/ENA primary metagenome ERZ650302 (study PRJEB26733, sample SAMN07839298) | wastewater metagenome | biome: urban; feature: wastewater treatment plant; material: waste water | place: USA: North Carolina | collected 2016-04-28 ... | reverse complement strand
CGCCCGTTCCACCTGCAGCTGGGGAAGCGGAATTCCCACCGGCACCGCCACCGCCGCCACCTGCAACAAGCAAGACAGTGCCATCTAAACGAACAGCTGAAGCGCCACCGCCGCCTGAACCTTCACGGGACGCTGCTGTAGCAGTACCTCCCGTTCCGCCTGCTTGATAGCCCGATTGACCCTTTCCCTTATTATCAGTACCATTCTGAGTATGACCTCCACGACCACCTAGGGTGTAAGAAATCGTTTGACCTGCTGTCAGATGATAAACACCCTCAACAACACAACCTTTACCACCGGCACCACTGATATTCGTCCCGCCATCTCCACCACGGAGTTGGATAGCATAGTAGCCCGTCTTAGGAACCGAATAACCATTCACTGTTACCGCAAGATTACCTTGCTCAGTATTATAATTTTCACTTACACCAGGATCTTTTTCGCTGGTAATATCCATCTCAATCGTTGAATGTCGTACATACTTAGACTGTGTCAAGCCACCGAGAGCGAGAAGTGACAACAATCCTAAGGTTAATACTACTTTTGTTTTTGTTTTCATAAGCCCCTCCTCTCTATTCTGTCATGACTTGTTGCGCTGTAAAGATTAGTTTTTTATCTGGCAAACCATAGGTTGACGAAATCGTAAATCTATAACTTTTCGTTTCGCCTTGTTTGATGACTGATAAGGCATCTAAAAAATTTACTTTGCTGGCTGCACCGCCACCAACAATCGGTTTGACCCAAACTTTACTATTATTGGTAAACGTCACGGTCATTTGTTGATCTGCTGCGGTACTTTTAATTTCAAATTTGAAATTGCCGTCATTATATCCTGTTTTAAATGCTTCATTTTCAGTCATATTCTTAGCGCCAGACGTTTCCAACCTAGCTGTCACATTAAACCCTGCAACGCCTGCTGATTCTCTTGCTGAGCCGACTTGGCTGATATATTTGGCATAGGTTGCCCCTGTGCCGACTGCTCCCAATATCGCTAGGTAGACTAGCACTCGGTAAATTTTTTTATGATGTGTCATATTTTCACCTACTTTTTTTACTTTTTTCTCGTGGCAAGGTCAGCCATTTGTCGCCCTCCCAGATGGCGATTAAGCCTGCAACTAGCACCACTAAACCTAGCGGTTCTTGCAACCAACGCAGAAGATAGCCGATTTTAGGAAGGGTTAGCACCACTTTCCCGTAAATATCGCGCGTCTTAATCGGTTGGTCTGCTGCATCATTGGCGTCGCCTTTGGTAATGACGGTATCGCCTGCGATTGCTGCTATCCGGTGGGTGACAGGATAGCCGGGCGATTGATACGTGACGATGTCGCCTTTTTGATAAGTGGCCTGTGGCACCTGATGCACGATGACGATATCATTCACTTTAATCGCTGGCGCCATGCTCCCACTGACGACGATGGCTTTGCCAAATCCTAAGAACATGGGAAAGGCTGTCTGACCTGTCTTGCGCTGCACGAGTCCATAAATATTGCCTATCAAGATGAGACCTAGTAGGGTCGCAATGACCACACTGATGATTTTTTTGACCATTGCTCCCCCTTTGCTAGGTTTAATCGACTTGAACTGCCTGATAGGCAAGTTTGACAACTAGGCGTAAATCCACACCATCATCAACCAAATCAGAGATTGCTGTGTCTTGTGCGTCATTTCCAGCAACATTGACTTCATAAGGCCATTCCCACGCAATGGTGACTGTCCCGTTTTTCGGAACGGTCAAGGTTTTGAGGTCTGTTTCAAGTGTTGACAAGTTACCATTAATCATCGCACCATTCGAAACAGTTGCGGTATAAGCAATTTTGCTTTTTAAGGCTTCCGTCAAGGTTTGATCCCCAAGAGGCGTGACACCGGTGGTTGTGGCATTCCAGACACCAATGGTTGTATAGCGAGAAATACCATCTGTACCCGGCGTGATATCCACAAAATTAATCTTATAGGCAACTTCTGTGTCACCAAGTTCGATACCCGCAAAATCAACGACTGTGCTACCTTTAGCACCCGGTGCGAGTAGGTTATTGCTATCAACACCAATCGGGGTTGGTGCGCCTGAAAAATCTTCGCTTTCTCCATCTACGGTATAACTGGCAGAGAACAAATCTAAGTTCCCTGAGATAGCGTGTGGATCCACGCGCCACTGTGCTAGGCGCGCGGTGTCTGGTAAATTAACTTCTTTTCTATATTTCGCGTTACTGTAACCTATCGAAGCAGCAGATAAGGCAACAACGCCAATGACTAGAAGGACTAGTCGTCTAGTTTTCTTCATCTGCTTTTCTCCTTTTCCATCCTACTAGGCAAACTGTCAAGATAACCATGAAGCCCAAGACACCTACTAAAACGGGATTTTCTTCACCAAATTTTCCTAATGTCGTTGGCAAGGTTTGACCGATTGGTTTCGTGTTCCCACCAGAAGTTGTTGGTAGGTTCGTTTCTTTTTTCACATCGTCTTTTTCAAAGTAGAAATTAACTGATGTGACTTTGTCCTTATCCATTGCTTCTAAGCCGTGCGCTGTATCTTCTGCATCTGTCAGTGAGGCGTCGTCCCAAGCTAAGTGAAAATGGTAGCTATAGGTTGCACCTGCTGGAATTTTCAAAATTTCACTCTCGACTGTCTCCTCAACCACATTGTTTTTCGTTTTATGGTTAAAGAGGACATTTTGATCACGCGTAACTTTGATGTCTAACGGTACGCCGGATTGATCATCCAAATCAAATACCATGCGGTAGTCGATTTCACGTGAATTTGTATTTTTAATTGTAAACCAGTAGTCTTCCTTGTAGCCAGGGTAGAAAACTGAATTCGAGAAAATTGGAACTGTGTTATCAGCGTTCCAAACGATACCATTATGATCTGATACGGTCACTGTCGCGCCTGTTGCCGCATCTGCGGCATTTACCGTTGCAACATTCCCAAATAAGCACACCGACAACGCTAGGAGACTTATCAATAATATTTTTTCATTTGCTTGCTCCTATCGCCTTTAATTGACTTGGGTCAAAACCGCTCCCGCAACAAGGCTCAAGGTAAATTCTTTTTCAAAATCTCCAGTGGCTTGTGCGTTTGCCAAGTTTGTTTCCAGTTCATCTTTGCCATTTTCCAAAGCCCATGACACCGTGACTGGCACAGTAATCGTGCTCCCTACAGTATGGGCTGAGATGTCTTTAATTTTGGCAAAACTAAAGCCACCATGACTTAAGTCATAGACCGTACCACTGTAGACAATCCCTGTCGATGTATCGCCAATGACAACTTTTAAGTCTTCTTGGACGTCGTCTGGTAAGTTTGTTTCAACTTTGGTGCGATTATCAAGTCCCAATGTTGCCTTGACTTCAGATGTCACATCAAAAGTCAAGGTGCCAGTCGCTTCAAAGTTAGGCGCAATGAGGTTGTCTATAACCGTTGCAACGTCCACGCCAGCTTCGCCGTCACCATTATCATAAGTGTTGGCGAATAAATCTAACTCGGAAGCACCTAGGTAAAACTTAGCGACGCGCGCCGAGTCTTCCTTTGTGTCGACTTGCAAAACATATTTTGCGTATGTGCCACCAAAGACGCCTGCTGTCAAAAGAGCTGCAATCGCTGCTGTGGTGGCGACACGTTTTCTTGTCATCTTCATATGTCGTGTTCTCCTATTTCATGTCATACGTCTTTTGTTTCACGCTATCTTTGATAAGGTGTCAGCATGTTTGGGGATTAGTCGATTTGTGTTAAGGTTGCGCTACCTGTTAGCTTTAGATAATATTCGCCAACATAAGTCGTGTTAGTTGCTTGCGCAATGGCTGCTGTGGTTTCAGCATCATCGACGTAGTTATCTAGAGCCCATTCAAACGCTACCGGAACTTTATAGACACTCATGGGGTTACTAACAGTTCCTGCTAGAACAACTGCTGCCACTTCATACTCTGGTGCCGTCATACTTGCTTTAAGTTGAGTCAGCGTGTATTGTGTACCACCGACAGAAATCTTAATATAACCCCAAAGATTATTTGGTAAGTTGGTATCAATTCCAAGACCTGAGAAGGTCAAAGTCGATTTGACTTCTGTCACAACAGAGAACTTCAATTCTTGAGATGTTGCCACATTTGGTGCAATCAAGTTCTGAGTATCGCTACCGTCATTTCTGACATCGTGTCCACCAGATACGGAATAGTTGTCATACTCTGTACTAAATAAGTTAAGCTCGTTTTCTGATTTCAGATAGAATTTCGCAAGACGGGCATTGTCAGTTGTTGGGAGTGTCTCTGTTCTGTATTTCGCATAAGTCCCACCGAAGATGCCGATGGTTGCCAATGCTGCAGCTGCTGTTGCGATTGCAACGCGTTTTTTTGTGAGTTTCATAGCGGTTCTCCTTCTTTTGATGTTGCGACTAAATGACGATTAGTCGATTTGTGTGTTAATGCCTGTGAATGTGAGCAGGACAGTTGGCATTGTCGCACCACTTGCTGCGGCAGTGTCTGCAGTATCATAGGCTTCATCCTCAGTAAAGGCATATGTCCATTTAACCGGGACCGAGATGGTATCACCAACGCCAGCGTCGATGACGGTAGCACCGCCAATACGAACTTCCGTCCCCGGTGTCACAATCGCTGTCTTAATCTCTGCAAGTGTTTTGTCACTAGCTACAGCGCCATTAATTGACACGGTTAATTTGATATGATGAAGCAGGACGCCTGAAGCACCTTGCCCATCAGGATCTGTCACCTCAACACCCGTCAAATTCACGACTGTTTCTGTTTTCACTTCTGAATCTGACGCAAAATTAATATATGATGTGGCTGTTGTGCCGGGTGCGACTACTTTATCTGCGCTATTCTTGGCTGCAACCGTGTTTTCTCCGACGACATTGCCTGCATAGCTCGTTGCGAACAAATCAAACGTGCCTGTTTGATTAAACTGATATTTCGCCAAACGGGCTGTGTTCGGTAGTACCTCTACTTCAGAGGTGTACTTGGCAAATGTCCCTGCGCCACCAACGGCTACACCTAGTGTGATAAGCGCCAATGCGCCAACAATTTTTCTATTTAATTTCATATTTATCCCCTCTCTGACTTCATCTAGTCTCTATGTTTTATTTGGAGTGGTCGTTTCAGTCAGATGTGACTGAATTTGGTGTTTAGCCGCCTTAGGTTTAAATGCCTGTATGATGTAATCGCTACCAAATAAAAGGATAAGTGGTAGAACAATCAACAAGAACATACCTTTTGGCGATTGTAAGAACATCAGCTTTGAGCCGAAGCCTTTGAGATGCAATTGATAAACGCCAATGATTTGCGATGGATTAATCACGCCTTTGTCAATGGTATTGTTAGCATCGCCTTTTGTTTCATAAACGTGATCTTTATCATGTGTCACCACACGATTAATCCGGTGGGTCACCAAGGCTTTTGATTCTGAATGGGGGTCAACGAAAGTGATGATGGTGCCTTTTTTGAGATTCAGTGTGTTTTCCGTTTTATGTATCACGACCAAATCTCCTACGTTAAAGTCATCTGCTTTATTCCCTTCCATTGAACCCGTGTTAACAATCAAGGGGCTGTACCCTAGAATACTAGGCGATTTTGAATGTTGAACAGTTGATTGATACATCATCCAAAGATTTCCTACTAATATGACCACAAAAGTAACTGTTAACATTCCTAACAGGAAATTAACAACATTTTTAGCAACTCTCTTCATCGCTTACCACTCCCTTTCTGATACGAATACGCTTCCTTGTGTAACAAACAAAATAATCAAAATAATCAGTTTATTTATAATAAAATTATTGGTTGATTACTTTTACAAGAACATTCTATCATAAATATCTTTCAATTCCTAATGATATGGGAGAGATTTTTTTTACTTTTCTAGTCAATCTCTGATTGTCTCTTTGGATTTCATCTTATTGCTGTTATCTTTCGAAACGCTGATATTAAAAGGTCTATACCTATTCTAAAAGGATATATTTACCTTTACAACAAATCATTTCCTATTCTCTAAGGTAATCTCATCCCTGCCATCTCTACAAACTCATAAGATTATAATCTATTTATAGTCTTATCAAAATTTTCGCTTTTCTAATCCTTGCAGATGATACAAAATTATCTCATCATTTTTTTGATACCTCTTAAATTGTTATCTCAACATGATGGATTTCTGGCCATTTAATTTTTTTATGTCCTGGTGATATTGCCAAAAACCGCCTAATTTTAACTACTTTGACAGCATATCTGAAATTTTGATATAATTTGACTTATGAAGATAAAGAAAAACATGAAACAGTTATTATTATGGTTCACCCTTGGTTTAGCGTTTCTCTTGCCTATGGTGCAAACCAGTCAGGTGCGGGCGGAGGAAGTTTATGACACCCCTGCAAAGGCTGCCATCGCTATTGATCCTGAGAGCGGTAAAATCCTCTATGCCAAGAATGCTGACCAACCTATGGGCATCGCCTCTACGACGAAACTAATCACAGCCTACATGACCCTAGATGCGATCAAGAAGGGGAAGTTGAGCTGGGAGGATAAGGTCGAGATGAGTGAGTACGCCTACGCTCTAACGCAGGACCCACAGGCTTCTAATATCGCGGTCAAGGATCCTAGTGAAGCCTTTACGATTCGGGATTTGTTTAACGCGGCGATGATTCAGTCGGCCAATTCGGCGGCGATTACATTAGCAGAGAAAATCGGTGGTTCTGAACCTAAGTTTGTTGATATGATGAAGACGCAACTGGCTTACTGGGGGATCAATGATGCTAAGCTAGTCAATGCTTCTGGGCTCAATAACAGCGTGCTTGGGCAGCATATCTATCCCGGCTCATCTGAAACAGATGAAAATATGCTGTCAGCCAAGGATTTGGCGATTATTTCGCAACATTTGATTCGGGAGTTTCCGGAAGTTTTAGAGGTGACCAAGCAAGCTACTGCTGTTTTCGATAAGGGTGGTGCGTCTGAGCAGGTCATAGCGACTTATAATTATATGCTCCCAGGATTGCCTGCCCTGCGTAATGGTGTGGACGGTTTGAAAACGGGGACGACAGAATTTGCTGGTGCCTGTTTTGTCGGCACGACAGTTCAGAATAACTTTCGAATCATCACGGTCGTCCTCAATGCGGATAATGCCGAGACAGACCAGTATGCGCGCTTTACGGCGACTGGTGGTCTGATGAACGAGATTTACGGCAACTGGCAGGCCAAGTCGATTGCGACCAAAGGCATAAAGATGGAAAATCCCGATGCACCAACCAAGCTGACCGTGGTCGATGGCAAGCAAAACAGCGTCAATGTCTTACCTGACAACGACTTCGCAACCGTCGTACCCATGGGAAATACCGATACGACAACGACCCTCACTTTTGATAAAAAGCAAGATGCGCCTGTCACTGCTGCCATCCAAAAAAATCAGAAACTGGTCAAAGTTAGATTTCAGATCAAAGATAATCTAGGTTATTTACCAGGTTCTGACGGCAACACTTTTTACCTGACCGCGACTAAATCTGTCCCACGCAGCAATGCCGTTAAGATTATGTGGAACCACTTCGTTCGATTTGTAAATAGTAAACTATAAAACAAATATGGGTTGGGACAAAAGGCCTCAAAAAAATAGACTATGAGCCATCTTCAATATTAATTGAAATTGGCTCATAGTCTATTTTTTTTATAGATGTTTTGATACATTGTAAAACAGCATCATCAAGTTGTAAGAAACAATACGAAATCAGTTAAAAAATCGCTGATTTTCTACCAAATCAGTAGTCTTGATCTCATTACCTAGCTTGCTTTTTCTTTCAGTGACTGAAGACTTTTGTCCCAATCTCATTTTTGAAGACTAGATTAATTGCATGATAGCGAGTAAAACCGGTACAACTGCCAAATAAGACAGGACGGTATAACCAAGCGTTGCCGTCGCAAACTCAACATCCGCATGGTACATCCGGGCCAAAATCGGCACCGAATTCTGAATCGGCATAGACGACTGGATGAAGAAAACCTTGACCATGATATCCGGAATCGCAATCACGCGCGTTATCAAGATAATGATCAAGGGCGAGATAATAAACCGCCCCATTAAAACACCAACAATGGCCTTGTTTAACTTGAGCGTCCGTAGACCAAGGAAATAAACAGTGATGCCGATGATAAACATGGATAAAGGTGTCGTTAGACTGCCGATATAAGTCGAAAAATTGGCTAAGGCTAGCGGGACTTTCACCCCAGTTAGAAGCCAGCAAATCCCAATGATAAAGCCTAACATGGCAGGATTTAACACTTTTTTCAGACCGTCCATTAGACCAAAACTTTGCGGTACGGTGTCCAGTCCTGCAAAGGTCTGGGAATCTTTGGAAATTTGATAAACACCCCAAGTCCAGAAAAAGGTGGTATTGGCGATATAGTAGATCAGGACATAAGGCACTGCGCGACTACCAAAAATCGCCATGTTAATCGGCAGTCCGATAAATATGGTATTACTGCAGGTAAACATGGTCGAAAAAGTTCCTCGGCGCTGTTTAGCTACGCCCAAAAGTTGCGCTAGCACTTTCGACGCAAAATAGGCTAGTACCATGGACAAGATGGGCACGATGATGCCCCCGATAAGCTCGAGAAATTCGGTGCGGGAGAATTTTTGAGTGATGGTGATGAACATTTCGAAAGGGAGGGCGAGACCCAGTACCATTTTCGAGAAGACATCGGCTGTATGGCGATCGAACCACTTTTTGTAGGTTAGAAAATACCCCACAAACATCATGGCGAAGATCGCGAATATGTTGAAATAGGCTTGTATCATGTTTTAATTGTAACATATTGGGGTGGGACGGCGTATTGTTTCAGGTAATACAAAAATTATCTTAATAAAAATAGCATGGCAACAGTAAAAATGATAAAAATCAATACTACATTTTAAAGTTAGACCGGTAGAATACAGTGAAATACATATAAAGTCGACTTCGTGTTATTCTAAGTTTCTGTTTTGACTTACGGTTATCAAGTACAAAAACTGCTATCATCCAATCCAGTTGATAGCAGTTTTTTTATCTCATATCTCACGGTCAGACTTTATAGATTTCGTTTCTGATAAATCAAGCTGCTGATCCCCAATAAAGTCAGAGCTATCATCCCCATGACAACCACATAGCGCCAGTCCATCTGGTCTACTGGCAACCTTGGCACCCAGTAAAAAGGAGTGAGTTGGTGGAAGATTTTACCAAGTTTCATGAGGGTGCCGAGGTAGTCGATGATGAAGCTTGCGATGAGATAGAGCCAAGCGAGGTCGAGAAGTTTGCGGTGAATGGCGATGAAAAGTGTGGTGAGACTGGCGATAACAAGAAGGGTTGGCAGGTAGGCTGTGGTCGCGGTCAATACGGTAGTGAGCGGTATCGGATGTGTCATGACAGAAGCAGCGGCCATGTAAAGCCCGAGTCCGCCAAGTTCTGCGACGACAGTACCGACTAGGACAGCCATGCCCCAAGTGCTCCAAAGGAGTTTGGTTCGTGATGTTTTCAGCAGTAGCAAGTCCAGCCGACCGAGACGTTCATCCTTGGCAAGTCGGCCAATCAAACTAATGACCGGTACAGCGGCTAAGACGACCAGCACCATCAAGATCGTCCCCATGAATTGCTCCGCCAGATTAAACTTGGGATTTTCGACAAACATGGCCTTAATCGTCGCATTGTTCTTGACGAATTTATCAATATCGCCAAAAATCGAGCCGTAGGTCGCACCCATGATCAAGAGACCAAGCCCCCAAATGATCAGCTGGCCTTGCGCATTTTTGGCAACGAAGCCTAGGGTGCTGCTGTAAAGTCGACTGGCACGGTGATGTCTTTCTTTGCCGCTGAAAATGCTACCCGAGATGTCACGACGGTTCTGCAAATATAGAGCGACGAGGCTTAGACACCCTACTAAAAGCAGCGTTGCTAGCAGATAGAGGCCATGGTTCCCGATGGCGGGGCTACTGAGATAAACCCAGGCGAGGGGGTTGAGGCGGGAGAGTGTGAGAGTTGACAAATCAGTGAAGGCGCGGGCGATGTAGAGAGCACCGAGGAGGCTGAAGGTTACGTTTCTGGCGGTGCTGGCTGTGGCGAAAAGTTGTGCGATGAGAAGGGCCAGCGCTGAGAAAAGGAGGCCACTCAGCGCTAGGGAAAAACCATACAGGGCGTTAGTTGTTAGGCTAAAACCATTGCTTGCTTGGGTTACGAGACTTAGACCCGCCGTGATCAAGGCGCCACTGGTCAAATAAAAGCCAGTCATTTCTAGCAAAACGGCGACTGGTTGTGTCAATTTACCAACTGGAAAGCTGAGGACAAGTTCGCTCAGACCTTCTTCTTCCTCTGCTCGGGTTCGGTACAGAACATGTAGGATGCCAACGATAATGAAAATAAGGGCTGTAAATAAAGTCATTTCCTGAAAATAGAAACTAGCCATGGTCACAGTTTGCGCCGTCGCCTCAGTCGGGCCAACAAGGGCAATCATGGCTGGATTTTTCAGGGTTTCAAACATGGCCAAGAGTTCAGCTTTTGTGCTGTAGATGTTCGACATCATGGGCGCATAAAAAACGGCGAAATAGACCAGCCCAATCAAGCTAAGACTGAGCTTCTTCCAGTCTTTTTTGATCAAGTTTCTGAAAATGAGCGTAAAATTTGTCATAGGGCGTCACCGCCTTCAGCGTATTTATCCATGAACAATTCGTCAAGCGTCGGTTTTTGTGTAGCGATTTTGATGATTTCTTGCGCAGCCAGATAGCTCATGACCGCTGGAACCCCCGCATCATCAAGCAAGAACGTCGCCGTATTGCCAGAGATTTGAAGTTGACTCACGCTCGAAAAATCACGTAGGCCTGAAAGCTCAGTCTTTGTTGTCACTATCATCTTAGACTGGGTGATCGACTTCAACTCCTGCAAACTGCCCCGCTCGATAATCTCACCGTCTTTGATGATGACAATGGTGTCAGCCAGTTTTTCAACTTCTGATAAGATATGCGAGGAAAGTAGAATCGCCTTACCGGCTTGTTTCAAGCGTTTGACCTCAGTCTGAAAAACATTTTCCATGAGCGGATCAAGCCCACTTGTGGGTTCATCAAATATATAGAGATCGGCTTCGGTCGCAAGCGCCGAAATCAGGGCGATCTTTTGTTTATTACCTTTAGAATAGGCTTTGGCTTTTTTGTTAACATCAAAATGAAAGGCTTGGATGAGCTCAGCCTGTTTGTCGAGGTTGACGTTTTTACGGAGTTTAGCAAAGAGCGCCAAAATATCGCCGCCTCGCATATTATCCCAAACATTGGTTTCACCTGGCACATAGGCGATTTTTTCATGAATGGCATCTGCTGCGGTGAACACGTCCTGACCAAAAATCATGACGTTGCCACTATCTTTTTTCAATAAACCGAGTAGTGTTCGAATGGTCGTTGACTTGCCCGCACCATTAGGTCCTAAAAAGCCAACAACTTCACCAGCATTGACGGTGAAAGTAACATCTTTCAAGGCCTGGAACTTACCAAAAGACTTCTTTAGATTTTCAATTTTAATAATTTCTGACATTTTGAACTCTCCTATGCTATATAGTTCATATTTTACGCTTTTACTGCTAATTGTCAACTGATTTTGTACTCACATTGACAAATGAGTTCAAAAGTTCTATCATAAAACTATGAATGGCTATACCAAAAACAAATTAGATAAAATGGCAAAAATCGAGCACGTGACTTTTGACTTACTCAGTACTTTGCCGATTAAAAAAATCGCTGTGACCGATATTTCAAAAACTGCTGGCGTTTCCAAAGTCACGATTTTTAATTATTATGAGACTAAGCAAGCATTAATAAAAAAAGTCATCTTTGACCATTTTCAAACGATTTATGACCAGTATGAGGCGATTATCCAGTCAGATTTATCTTTCGAGGCAGCTTATCGCCGCTTGACCCAATTTGAGTTAGCTGAGATGCAAAAAAATTCAGGTACGCTCAATCAAAATATCATGACTCTCTACGCCTCTGATGCTAGTTTTTATGACCAAGCTGCCCAAGATAAATCTGATCAACTTATTCTAGCTTTGGTCAAAAAAGGTCGTGAGGATAACTTTATCAATCCACACTATAATGACGAAACAATTTTAAGCATCTTCCGCATCTACAACGAGGGGTTGAAAATCTTTAGCGACACGCCAGACAAACTCTTTGCCATGACCGATGATTTGACCACGATTTTCTTGAATGGTTTAAGATAGATAATCCCATAAAGCTTTAGCCTTCACGCTGAAGCTTTTTGATTGCCATCAAAAAAAGCCAACCAAAGTCGACTTTTCTTCCATAGTAATTTATTCTTTTTCCCAACTCGTATCAGCGCCATTGCTTGCGATGACTTGTTTATACCAGTTGAACGACTTTTTAGGGGTACGTTTGAGTGTACCATTGCCTTCATTGTCACGGTCAACATAAATGAAGCCATAGCGTTTTTTCATCTCACCCGTTCCGGCAGACACCAAATCAATACAACCCCAAGATGTATAGCCAAGCACGTCCACACCGTCGAGTTCAATCGCATCACGCATCGCATCCACATGTTTTGCCATATAATCAATGCGATAATCATCTACCACATATCCGTTTTCATCTGGTACATCGACTGCGCCTAGACCATTTTCAACCACGAAAAGCGGTTTTTGGTAACGGTCGTAGAGACTATTCAAGGTCAAGCGGAACCCAAGCGGGTCAATCTGCCAGCCCCATTCGCTTGATTCGAGGTAAGGGTTTTTGACAGAGTCAAAGATATTGGCGCCAGTAATCTCCACCTCATCGTTATCGTCACCAATTGACACGCGGGTTGAATAGTAACTAAAGGATACGAAATCGACCGTGTTTTCTTTCAGGAAGTCAAGATCGCCATCCTCAATCGGCAATTGAATACCTTTTCCTGCCAGACGGTTTAAGAAATAAGCTGGATATTCACCACGCGCCTGCACATCAATCAAGTAATACTCGTCACGCGCATCTTCATAGGCTGCCCAAACATCACCAGGACGACAAGAGTATGGATAGTAAGAGGCGCCTGCCATCATACAACCGACCTTGTTTTCTGGATCAATCTCGTGGGCAATTTTAGTCGCTTTGGCACTGGCTAACAATTCATGGTGCGCAGCTGTATATTGTGCAAGCTCTTTATTTTCACCATCTTCGAAAGTCAAACCTGCGCCCATAAATGGTGCGTGGAGAATCATGTTGATTTCGTTAAAGGTCAACCAATATTTAACCAAACCTTTATAACGCGTGAAGAGGACGCGGACGAGATTTTCATAGAAATCCACGAGTTTGCGATTTTTCCAACCACCATATTCAGTAATCAAATGAATCGGACAGTCAAAATGAGTGATTGTCACCAAGGGTTCAATCCCATATTTGTGACATTCTTTGAATAGATCTTCATAGAATTTGAGACCTGCTTCATTTGGCTCAGTTTCATCGCCTTTTGGAAAAATACGTGACCAAGCGATAGATAACCGGTATGTTTTAAAGCCCATGTCGCCGAATAGTTTGATATCTTCTTTGAAATGATGGTACATATCAATCGCTTCTTTTGCTGGATAGAAATGTTCATCGTCAAATGCGAGATGTTTCATCTCTCCTGTAATGATCGGAAAACGGTCCTTACCGAGTGGTACGACATCAACATTAGCTAGTCCGCGACCATCTACATCATAGCCACCTTCACATTGGTTGGCAGCAGTTGCGCCGCCCCATAAAAATCCTTTTGGAAATCCCATTTTTATTTCTCCTTATTTTTTTATTTAATCAAGCTTATAGCGAGAAATGCCTTTTTATTTGAAATAATTATTGTTCTTGAAACTTTCTGCAATACCGTCGTGGTCGACGTCTGTTGTGATTTCGTTTGCTGCTGCTTTGAGTTCGTCTGTTCCGTTGCCCATGGCGATGTTGTAGCCACAAGCACGAAACATGGCGAGGTCATTGTTAGCGTCACCAATAGAGATAGCGTCTGCTTTTGTCATCTTGAGTTTATTGAGGACAAGTTCGATTGCGGTTTGTTTGTCATTGCCTTTGACAGCAATTTCACCACTTTCCTTGCCGAAAAACGGTACGGTCATATGGAACATTTCAAACTGCTGACCAAATTTATCGGCGATCGTTTGATAACCGACTTCACGATTGATAAAAGAAATTTTATTGACATCCGCATAGTCAATTTCACGCCCAGCATAGCTGTCAATCAAGTCATAAAACCATTGATTGGCGGTTGTGAGCTCGACGATTTTGGCTTCATCCCCTTGGCAGTACTCACCAATCGTTGCCTGAATGGTGTCTTTATAGTGCTTGCTACCAAACAAACCACTATTGGACTCCAAGTAATAGCCAATCTTGTGTGCATCGAAAAATTCGATGATTTCCCGAACTGCTTTTTCTGGCATGGTATGATGATGAAGGATTTCATCACCGTAAGCAATATAGCCGCCACCAGCACCGATGATCCCATCAAAGCCAATCGCCATAATATCCGGCAATATCTCTGGTTTAGAACGTCCTGTACAGATAAAGGCTAGATTGCCTAAAGCTTGGAAACGATGCACCGTCTCAACTGTTGCCGGTGTTGGCACACTAGAATCCCCGACCAATGTGCCATCCACATCAAAAAAAGCTATTTTCGTCATGTTTTATTTCCCCTTTTTAGAAGTGAAAATTCTTGCTTAAAGTTTTTCACCATTGCTTGCAATGACTGCTTTGTACCAGTCAAAAGATTTTTTCCGACGCCTTGAAAAATCACCTGACCCATCGTCATATTTTTCAACATAGATAAAGCCATAGCGTTTGGCCATTTCGCCAGTTGAGGCTGAGACTAGATCGATACAGCCCCAAGGTGTGTAACCAATTAAGTCAACACCATCAAGTACTGCCTCGTGCATAGCGTTGATATGCTGTTTGAGATAGTCAATACGATAATCGTCATCAATCGTGCCATCAGCCTTAATCTTATCATACGCTCCTAAACCATTTTCCACAACCATTAACGGTATTTGATAACGGTCATAGATTTCATTTAGGGCAATCCGTAAGCCTAGTGGGTCAATCTGCCACCCCCAGTCACTTGATGTCAAATAAGGATTTTTAGCGCCACCCATGAGATTACCACCACTCTTAGCCGCTTCATCTGTCGTTTGACAGACGGTCATGTAATAGCTGAAAGTATAAAAGTCAACTTTACCAGCTGCTAAAATGGCATCATCCTCTGGCTCTTTTTCAATTTGAATGTCATTTTCTGTAAAATATCGCTTGGCAAAACTTGGATAAGCGCCACGAACTTGCACATCACCACAAAGGTAATTAGAGATCTGCATCACTTTTTGATTCTCTAAAACATCTGCTGGATTAGGCGTTAAAGGATAGCTCATCATATAAGCAATCATGCAGCCGATTTGGTTATCTTGATCAATCTCATGCCCTAGCTGAACGGCTTTAGCACTGGCAATAAACTGATGGTGCAGGGCTTGAAAACGTAGTTGCGGTTGATCAATTTGATGCATGAATTCAGTTGTCCCATCATTTAGAATACCTAAACTCAAAAGATTGCCCAAAGGCATGGCGCCACAATTGATCTCATTGAAGGTCAGCCAGCGTTTAACTTTCCCCTTGAAACGCGTGAAAATCGCCTGACAATAAGTCACGTACAAATCAATCACGCGACGATCTGTCCAACCGTTGTACTTTTCGGTCAAAGCATAAGGCATTTCATAATGTGAAATGGTGACCAGTGGTTCAATGTCATATTTTAAGCATTCATCTATCAAATTTTCATAAAATTGTAGGCCTGCTTCATTTGGCTCAGTTTCTTCACCCGTTGGGAAAATTCTCGTCCAAGCAATTGAAAAACGGTAGACTTTAAAGCCCATTTCTGCAAAAAGCGCGATGTCTTCTTGATAACGATGATAGTGATCAATCGCCTCATGTGACGGATAAAACGTATCCGCCTCTAAAACTGGCGTAATGCGTTTACTTTGTGTATGCGAACCCCCTGTGCAAACATCTGCATCTGAAAGTCCCTTACCACCGGCTAAGTATCCGCCCTCTAGCTGATTTGCAGCTGTCGCACCACCCCATAAAAAACCTTTTGGAAATGCCATATCCTTAACTTCTCCCTTTCTTACGTCAAACTATTTTTTAAACACCAAGCTTCAACTCATTATCTCACGCGCCGCAGCCTCATCTAACAAAACGAGTAGATTCGGATGGAGCTGTAAGATACTTGCAGGTACTGCTTGCCTTACTTCCCCAAATAAAGCTTGCTTAATTATTTTAGCCTTTGCTTCACCTATCGCCATTAGGATCACTTGTTGTGCAGCCATCACGCTCTTGGGTCCCATCGTCACATAGTAATCACACGCCAAATCCTCAGATACACCCGCTTTTACCATCTCATTTTTCAAAATATCCGCCATATCAGGTCGACTCGTCACATCAACGGCTACTGTTTCATCTTGAAAATGAGTCGTCTGAGGTAGATTACCACAGAAATGACCATCTGCTCCAATCCCTATAAAGATCGCATCTAAACCACCATCTGCTAGCAATCTTGCATCATGTGTTTGATAATTGCTAGCCGTGAGGGGATGAATCTGCTGAGCAGGGATACCAGCTGGTGTAAAATACAAGTTTTTTAAACATGTCATCGTCACACCATCATGAGCTTCTTGATTTAAAAATGGCACTTCATCAAAATTATAGTAATGCACATGTTTCAAATAAGACTTTTGTTTCACTTTTTCAACCAGAAGCTCATAGGTTTTTTGAGGTGTTGCACCAGCTGTGATCGCTAAATTCACACGATTGCTATAGATACCAAATCAAAATTCATAAAGAATTATCAAACAACGCCTGCAAATGTGCATGATTCTCAAGTAATAGGCGTTCTTGTTGATCCCGATGAGATCACCTTAGCAGACTCAGCTTATCAAAATCAAGCAACACCTAAAGGTGCTGAACTTTTTACCTGTCTTAAAAACACACGTTGTAAATCTCTTAAG
>ERZ650302.864-NODE-864-length-17060-cov-4.319200_pt1 | contig 17060 bp, 17 predicted proteins | sample MGYA00376238_ERZ650302 | MGnify/ENA primary metagenome ERZ650302 (study PRJEB26733, sample SAMN07839298) | wastewater metagenome | biome: urban; feature: wastewater treatment plant; material: waste water | place: USA: North Carolina | collected 2016-04-28 ... | reverse complement strand
TCTAATCTGATAGAAAAAGTCGAAGATTGGGTATACGGCTCTCTTTTTGATAGATTCTCAAAACGATGACTCAATACGGATTGTTGTCTGCGATAGGTGATAGAGGGCGACCGAAAAAAAAGGATAAACAATGAAAAAAACTTTCAAACTAAACTTGCAAAACAAAAATTACGACAGAGCCGTAGAGTCGGCAAAATATGAGATACGTCAATATATAAAACGTGAAAAAAGAAAGCCGTTATCCGAAGGTGTGGATTTTTGGGAGTTTGACTGCAAATTTGGTGCGGATGAGGAAAACGCCGAAGTGATCGCTTTTTCGCAGATAACGGGGGCAATAGATGGTGCCGCTGCAAACAATTTTGATAGTTTTTATATCGAGATTTTGGCTAAAGCGGGATACAAAAGGGCAAAAGAGGAGCTTTAAAAGTCACGCTATGCAACTTTCTCTCCCCTTTTAGTAATACCGTCAAGATAATTGCATTTTCATCCCAAAAATAGTACAATCAAAAAATGACAATATATTGTACAGGGGTATTAGTATGCAAGCGGTAAGTTACACGGAGGCTAGAAACAACCTCAAGGATATTATGGATAGGGCGTGTGAGGATTATGAGCCTTATATTATTACCCGCAAAAACGGGCAAAATGCCGTTATTATCTCTCTTGAAGAGTACAACGGATTTAAGGAGACGGCGTATCTGCTCTCGTCACCGAACAATGCGAAAAGGCTGTTTGAGTCGATAGAAGAGGCAAAAACGGGCAAAAAAATCTGTAAAGACTTGATAGAGCAATGAAAATTTCTTGGAGTACGAATGGGTGGGAGGACTATCTGTTTTGGCAAGAAAACGATAAAAAAATTGCAAAACGGATTAATATTTTGGTAAAAGATATTATCAGAAATCCAAACGACAATCACGGCATAGGAAAGCCGGAAGCTCTAAAACATACGCTAAGCGGCTACCACTCAAGGCGGATAACGGACGAGCATCGACTAGTATATAGCGTCACGGATGATGAGTTATACATTATACAGTGCAGACATCATTATTAAACAACAAAGGCGGTAAATGTTCGTAAAAGATATAAATTTTTCACTCTGGCTTGATTTTATCGAGAGGGACTACATCAAAAACGAGTTTAGAAAGCTTATTAAAAATGGTGAGGTCAACGGCGCAACAAGCAATCCGGCGATTTTTAAAAATGCGATTTTGACAAGCCCCGCTTACAAATCAAGACTTGCCGAACTAAGCGGCAAAAGCGCAAAAGAGAAGTACGAGACGCTAGCAAAAGAGGATATCAAAGCGGCGGCCGAGATTCTAAGACCTTTATACGATAACGGCGACGATGGCTTTGTAAGCATAGAGATAGACCCGTTTTTATCGGCTTCCGTAGAGGATAGCGTAGCGGAGGGGGTAAGGCTATTTGAGGAAATCAATGAACCAAATGTCATGATAAAAGTTCCCGCCACAAAAGAGGGATACAAAATCATCGAGGAGTTGGCGAAAAGAGAGATAAACGTCAATGCAACTTTGATATTTGGACTTGAGCAGACAAAAGGGGTAATGGACGCCATCAAAGCAAGCGGGGCAAAAAAAGCGAAATTTGTAATATCCGTGTTTGTGAGCCGTTTTGATAGGCTTCTCAATCCATCCTTGCCGCAAAATCTCAAAAATAGAGTCGGGGTGATGGGTGCGGCGGCGCATTATAACCTAGTAGAGAGCTATAATCTGCCAAACGTCAAAACCCTGTTTGCAAGTACAGGGGTAAAAGGGGACGACCTTGCCCCGCACTACTATGTGGATGAGCTGATAGCTCCAAACTCTGTCAATACTGCACCACTCGATACGGTAGCGGCGGCAACGGCAAACAGCGTTAGAAAACCCAAGCTCCCTATAGCGCAGAGCGAAATAGACGCTTTTTTTACTGAACTAAAAGGGGTCGGGGCAGATTTTGAAAAAACGTGCGACGAGCTTTTGGCAGATGGGCTAAAACAGTTTGAAGCGGCTTTTAAAGAGATTATGGACGAGCTAAGATAATGACCGATAGCACATCCTCTTTTGACGATAAACAGATACCGATTTTAAAACAGTATCTTCATAGGCTATTGGAGCTTGGCGGAAGCGATTTACACCTAAAGGCTCTGGGCAAGCCGTACGGCAGGGTTCAGGGTGAGATTATGCCTATCGGCGAGGATGTGCAAAGCAGAGAGGCTATGATGACCTTGGCGAAAGAGCTTTTACGGGGCAGATTCGGTGAGTTTGTCCAAAACAAAGAGATAGACCTCACGTTTCGCCTCAGCGACGAGTTCCGTTTTAGGGTAAATATGTTTTTCCAAAAAGACGGTGTCGGGATGGTTTTTCGGACAATTCCGTCAGAGGTTCCGACTATCGACGGCCTAGGTTTACCGCAACAGCTAAAAAAACTAAAAGATGTCCAGAGGGGGCTTGTACTAATAACAGGGGTGACCGGAAGCGGTAAATCGACTACGATGGCCTCAATCATCAATCTAATCAACGAGAACAAACGAAAACATATCATCACAATCGAAGACCCGATAGAGTTTATCCACAAAGATAAGTATTCGATAATAAACCAAAGGAGCGTCGGGGAGGATACGAATTCGTTTGCCAATGCACTCAGAAGCGCCCTAAGGGAAGATCCAGACGTGATCTTGGTTGGAGAGATGAGGGATTTGGAGACTATAGAGATAGCTTTGCATGCGGCGGAGACAGGGCATCTGGTGGTCTCTACACTCCATACACCGGATACAAAAGAGACGTTAAACAGAATAATCGGGATGTTCGATGCCAAAGAGCAAAACAGAATCAGGGGGGCGCTTTCCAGCACCCTAAATACGGTCGTCTCCCAAAGACTCGTCAGAACCAGACAGGGACGGAGGATTGCCGCCGTCGAAATACTCTTTAAAACCCCTAGAATCGGGGAGCTTATCAAGCAAAAGAGAGATGATGAGATAAAAGAGGCTTTGCAAGACGGTAAAGAGGTTTACGGTACGCAGACGTTTGATCAGGCATTGCTTGATTTGTATTACGATGAGATTATCTCTGAGGATGAGGCCGTAGCGAATGCGACCAGTCCGGATAACATAAAGCTGATCATCAACGGGGTTTTGGGTGTCAAAGACAAAAACAGGGGCGACAAGCTCGACGGTGACGATGAAGGGTCGAAAGAGGATACGATAAAAATAAAATTCAACGATTTTTAGATAAAATTCCGTCCCTAAAAATTTATTTAAGGATATGTAATGCTAGAAGGCATAATTAGAGAGAGTATCGACAAGCAATCAATAAAAAGCTTGAGACGAGATGGTTATCTACTCGCCAATATCTATGGTAAAGGCGTGGAAAATATCCATTGTGCATTCAAAAAAAATGAATTCGTTAAATTCGTAAAAAACAAAAGCTCACTTAAATTCAAAGTAAAAGTCGGACAAAAAGAGTGCGAAGTAATCATTCAGGATTATCAAAAAGACCCTGTAACTAACGACTTGCTACACGTTGACCTCAGAGAACTTGTATACGGACAAGCTTCACAGTTTTTGGTACCTGTTAAAACAACCGGAACTCCTGTCGGTCTAAAAAACAAAGGCGTTTTGATTTACAGCAAAAGAAGACTAAAAGTTAAATGCAAACCTGAAAATCTACCGGATGTTTTTGTCCTTGATGTTTCGGCTCTTGACGTAGGAAACGTTATCCTTGTTAGAGATATTGCTACCGCTGAAGGCGTAACGATAAGACACAATGCTGCCGATGCAGTTGTCGGTCTAATCAAGGCAAAATAATAAATAACTCTTTGTGGCTCATAGTAGGGCTCGGTAATCCCGGCACGAAATACGCAAAGAACCGCCATAACGCCGGGTTTATGGCGGTGGATTATATACTCTCCACCCGCTCGTTTGCCGATGAATCAAAAAAAGATTTCAAAGGCGAACTATACAAATCAAAAAATATCTACCTTTTAAAACCAAATACCTATATGAATCTCTCCGGAGAGAGCGTAGAAGCTGTAAAGCACTACTACAAAATCGATAACGTCATCGTGATTCATGATGAGATAGAACTTTCAGTCGGTGCTTTGCGTTTCAAAAAAGGGGGCGGACATGCCGGACACAACGGTCTTAGATCCATTGACTCAAAAATCGGTTCGGATTATTTTAGGGTTAGGGTCGGCATCGGTAAACCCGAACACAAAACACAGGTAGCCGATTATTGTCTGAGTGATTTTGGTAAAGCCGATTCAGAGATAATGCAAGAATCCATAAGACAGGCGGCAGATGCGGCTATGGAGCTTACCGTATCCGGTTTGGCAGATATCCAATCAAAATACACCGTCAATAAAAAGTGACACTCTATTACGAAGTAGCGGTTACCGGACACAACCTAAAACCCCTCACATACTCTTTTTCGGACAAGCTACCTTTGGGTTCAATCGTAGAGATACCGGTATCCAAAAAACAAAAAAGCGGTGTAGTCCTAAGAGAGGTTGAAAAACCGGAATTTAAGACCCAGCCCATAACGTCGGTATCGCCATCGCTCATCCTCCCCGCCCAGCTAGAGCTTGCAAAATTTATATCCTCATATTATGTGTGTGAAATAGCCGTATCTTTGGCCTTATTTGAACCGTTATCCGTGGTAGATGCAGAGGCAAAAACGGGGATAGACATAACATACGGTGCCATGCCGCCGCTCTCTGAAAAACAAAACGAGGCTTTTGAGTTTTTGAGGGCGGCACCGGTTTCGCTGTTGTTTGGAGATACCGGAAGCGGAAAAACGCAAATTTATATCTCCCTTATCAAAGAGGCGCTCCAAAACGGCAAAACCGCAATCTTTTTAATGCCGGAAATCGGCCTCACGCCTCAAATGCTAAAGAGGCTAAAAGAGGTATTTGGAGATCTGGTCGGGGTGTGGCACTCAAAACAGAGTAAAAAGACAAAAGCCGAAACCCTTTCAAAGATTATCTCAAAAGAGATCAGGGTTGTCGCCGGCCCCCGTTCTGCTCTGTTTTTACCTCTTCGTGATATAGGGGTTATAGTTGTGGATGAGGAGCATGATGACTCTTACAAATCCGGTTCCTCTCCTAGATACAACGCAAAAGATATGGCGGTTACGTACGCCAAAATACTAGGGGCAAAGTGCGTCCTAGGTTCTGCTACGCCATCCCTCTCCTCATACAAAAATTACCCCGTTTTTAGACTGAAGGAGAGTTTTTTTAGCGGTAAAAAAGAGTTTATTTTTGAGCCGAAAGAGACGGAGATAGATGACTTTTTGATTTTTGAGCTAAAAAAATGTATCGATTCCGGTTCGCAGGCGGTGGTTTTTTTGCCGACTAGGGCAAACTACAAATATATAGTCTGCAAATCGTGCGGGAGCGGGGTAGAGTGTCCGTTTTGTTCCGTCTCTATGAGCCTTCACTCAGATGAAAATAGACTCAAATGTCACTATTGCGGTTATAGCGAAAAGATAGACTTGAGATGTAAATCTTGCGGAGCCGAGGAGATGGGGGTTTTTCGGATGGGGACGCAGGAGGCTGTGGAGAAAATTTCGGCAAGGCTCCCTGATGCGATCATAAAAAAATTTGACAGAGATGAGATAAAAACCCAAAAAGAGCTTGAAAAAACCCTAAAAGAGTTTGAGCAGGGGAAAATATCGATACTCGTAGGAACCCAGATGTTGTCAAAGGGGCACGACTATCACAATATCAAATTGGCGGTTGTTTTGGGACTCGACAGCATCTTGCTTCAAAACGATTTTAGAGCCTCTGAGAGGGCGGCATCGCTACTGGTGCAAATCGCCGGAAGGGCAGGGAGGTCGGCAGATGCAAAAATCATTGTGCAGACGTTAAACGGAGATTTTTTTAAGAGTTTTTTAGGCTCTTACGAGAGTTTTTTGGATTCGGAGCTAAAAATCAGAGAGGGGTTATATCCGCCGTTTGCTAGGATGGCAAGGCTTATATTTTCCGGTCAAAATCGGGAAAAAACAGAGGCCGATATGTTAAAGAGTTTGCATGGGGCGCAACAAACAAAGGCCGAAATCGTAGGGTACGGAGAGGCGGCAATCGGGAGGATAGCCGGAAAGCATAGATTTGATATACTCCTTAGAAGTCCGTCGGCAAAAACCTTATTGGATGCAATTTATTCAATAGACGACAAGAGTTTTGAAGTCGATATGGATCCGGTCTCATTTTCGTAAATTTTGGAGCAGTTTTGGAGAATTTTTTGAAAACCTATATCGTGGACACATCGGTAATACTGGATGATGCGGCAAATATTTTTGCCCTTTCGCAAGGGGGGAGCAATAAGGTTGTTATACCGGAGACGGTACTAGATGAGATAGACGCAAAAAAAAGCGGATTTGGGGACATAAACTTTCAGGCCAGAGAGTTTAACCGGATTATGGATGAGGCGGTCGTGCTCGGCGAAGAGGATGAGAGCAGGGATGGTTCTAGCCTTAGGATAGTCAGGGTTCAAGTGGGAGAATCGGTATTTGATCTGGTCTCAAAATCGGGATACAAAACCCTTTTGAACCACGATGCGGCAAATATCGTAAACGATAGAAAAATCCTTGAAATAGGTGCTTGTTATCCGGAGTGTGAGGTCGTAACAAACGATATTGCGATGAAACTCAGAGCCCTTTCGATGGGGCTAAAATCCCAACCGTTCAAGACCAACCGTATAGATGATATAGAAAAACTGGAATTTGTCGAAAAAATATCGATAAAACAGACCCAAAAAGAGTTCATAGAAAGCTCCAAACCTGAAGATTACGGCCTTGAGCTCTCATATTTTACGAATATCGAGTTTATAGTAGAGGAGACCGGAGAGCATATACTCGCCTTTTACAAGCCGACAGGTTTTCATATAATAGACGAGGATGAGATTAGAAAACTCGTGGTAAAGCCGAAAAACAAAGAGCAGCTGTTTTTTCTAAATATGCTGATAGATCCGGATGTGCCGATAGTGGTTTGTGCAGGGGTGACCGGAAGCGGTAAAAACCTTTTGGCGATGCAAGGTGCGGTAAAAAGCTTCCAAGAGGAGCAAATCGACGAGGTGAAGTATTGCAGAAACACCGTAACGGCCGGAGATACCGCCTCCCAACTAGGGTTTTTAAAAGGGGACGAATCGACAAAACTCGGAGTCTTTACCTATCCGCTATATGATGCGGTGGGGGCGTATATGCGTATAGAGATGGACGATAGGCTCAAGCGCTCAAAATCGGCCGACTTTATGACCAACGAAGATTTTTTGAAAAAATACAATATAGAGGCGGTCAACATCAATCAGATGAGAGGGGTGAATCTGGAGGGGTATCTGGTTTTTGACGAGTGGCAAAATAGCTCTCCGGCGGTAAATAAGCTGATGCTAACCCGTGTCGTGGACGGTAGCAAGGTTGTGATACTGGGGGATTTGCACCAGATAGATCATCCGCACCTCACAAAATACAACAACGCTCTTGCGATAATGCTCAAAAAGGCAAAAAGCTCCAATATGATTGCCGCTATCAAGCTAAATAAAGTCGTAAGGGGTAAAATCGCAGAGTTTGCGGAGACAGAGCTTTGATGAGTCTCCAAAAAAAGGCGACTCTGGTCGCCAGTGCGACCGCCCTCATCCTCATAGTTATCAAGCTCTCCGTCGGATTTTATACTGGCACGGTAGTCGTTATCGCCTCCGCTATAGATTCGGCGCTTGATTTTATTATCTCCGTATTTAACGCCTATGCCATCACAAAAGCCCAAAAACCGATGGATACCCACTATAACTACGGTCGTGGAAAGGTAGAGGGATTGGCCTCCCTCATCGAGGGGGCAATCATCACCCTCTCCGGACTTTTTATTATAGTTGCCGCCGGACACAAACTAATCAACGGCGAAGAGACTGTCGGTATCGGCGCATCTCTGGCTGTGATGGGTGTTTCTATAGTACTCACTGCATCTTTGGTTTTGTATCTAAATATGGTTTATAAAAAAACAAAAAATCTCATCATAAAATCGGATGCCCTACACTACAAAAGCGACCTCTATACAAATATCGGGATTATTGCCTCCTTGGGGGTTATATACTTTACGGGGTGGAGCTTTATAGACCCTATCGTCTCTATCGGAATTGCACTGTTTGTTATCTACTCGGCATGGGAGATTATAAAAGAGGGGTTGGAGATGCTCCTTGATAAGGCGATCGACGATGAGACTGTGGGCGAGATAAAGCAGATACTCCAAAAACATATCGAAGCCGAAAACTGCATAATATCCGGATACCATGACCTAAAGACTAGAAAGAGCGGACATATAAATTTTGTTGACGTTCATATAGTTTTTAACGATAAAGTTTTATTGAAAGAGTCTCACGAACTTGCCGATCATATAGAAGACAGGATACGGGCTATAGAGGAAGATGCGAGTTGGATTATAAACATTCATCAAGACCCGTATGATGACGGAAATAAGAAACACAAGTAAGGTTAGGAGAGTATTTGGCTAAACAAAAGAGCATTGCCCTTTTGGGGGTTGTATTTTTGGGGGCGTGGATCGGTATGAGTTTTTTGTTTTTTGAAAAAAGCCGTGAGTATGCCATAGCCGACGCATATCAAAAAATCCAAAATACCCTTTATATGCACAGGGCGATACACTCGTATATAGAAGAGCAGCAAAAGCCGGTAATCTACTCATTAAAAGAGAGAGGCCTACTGTACAAAGAGTTTTTCTCTCCGGAGATTTTGTCTTTTACGTTTATAGCCAGAAATATAAAAGACCACTATAACGTGGAGAGGCAAAAGGCAAAAGAGGAGCCGATATATTTCAAACTGGCTGCAACAAATCCGAGAAACCCTATAAATAAGGCCGATAAAACCGAGGCCGAACTAATAAAAAAATTTAACGAGACAAATACCACGGAACACAAACAGATATTGGAGCTAGACGGAAAAAGTTTTTATATATAGCTCTTCCGGTAGCGGCAAATAAGCCATCTTGTATGAAATGTCACTCCGACCCAGCCCTAGCGCCGAAAGAGCTTGTCGAGAGATACGGTGACAAGTCCGGTTTTTATGAGAAGGTTGGAAATATCAGGGCTATCATATCTATCCGTTCGCCACTCTCTGCCGCATTGGAGGATGCAAAAGAGGTATTTATATATCTTAGCGTGGTCGCTTTTTTTGTGTTTGGCGGAATATATGCCCTTATATGCTATTTTTTTGGGAAAATATCGAAGCGTGATTCTCTGCTAACGGCAAAAACGGCTGAGCTTGAAGAGCTAAATAAAACGCTTGAGGAGAGGGTAGCATCTGAAATAGAAAAAAGGGTTCAAAAAGAGGAGTTGCTAATCCAGCAGTCAAAAATGGCCTCAATGGGTGAGATGATAGGAGCCATAGCCCATCAGTGGAAACAGCCGTTAAACGCTTTGTCTATCATAGCCTCCGATGTCAAATACGCCTATGAATATAATGAGTTGGACGCCGACTATATAAGGGAGTTTAGTGCAAAATCGGATGAGCAGATACGGTATATGGCAAAAACCATAGATGATTTCAAAAACTTTTTTAAGCCGGACAAAGCAAAAACGGTTTTCGATCCCGTGGAGGCTGTCAATGGGGCACTTGCCCTTTTGTCGTCGCAATTAAAAAATAACAATATCGAACTCTCCACGCTTTTGCCGCCCGCAAAAACTTTATCGGTATACGGAAACAAAAACGAGTTGGCTCAGGTGATACTAAATATCGCAAATAACGCAAAGGATGCTTTGGTTGCAAATGTAAATCACGATAGATATATATCTGTCTTATTGTCGCAAGAGGGCGATAAAATCAGAATCTCCATTGAAGATAACGGCGGTGGGATAAACGATGAACTAAAAGAGAGGATATTTGAGCCGTATATGACCACAAAAGAGCACGGAACAGGGATTGGGCTATATATGTCAAGGGTAATCGTAGAGGAGGGGTTTGGCGGTAAATTGTATGTCAAAGACGGTGCTTTTGGGGCTGTGTTTGTCGTTGAACTAGAGAGATTTAGCGAGAATTAAAATTTGTTTTATTATAATCTCAGCCTCTTAAAGCACGTGGGGCATTAGCTCAGCTGGGAGAGCGCAACGCTGGCAGCGTTGAGGTCAGCGGTTCGAACCCGCTATGCTCCACCACTCTATCATTTTACACAATCCAAAGAATACTTTTAAACCCGTTTAAACCTCGTAAAATCAAGGCTTTAGCCGCTTTTGTTAATCTAAGTTAGTCTAACAAATACTCATTTAATCTACATAGACGTATTGCGGTTGACGGTTGATTAACGATTAGGCTACAGCCTCATACGGTATCCGTATCGTGAATTGTGCTCCGCCGTCGATGTTTTTGACCCAGATTGAACCACCCATGCTTTGTTCTATGATCATTTTTGCCATATATAGACCGAGGCCGGTTCCCTGTGCCTGATGTTTTGTCGTAAAATACGGCTCAAAAATTCGCTCAAATATGTGCTCATCAATCCCGCCTGCATTGTCTTTTACCGTTATCTCGGCAAATGAGTCACTATTGTAGGCGGTAATATCTATGTGTCTGTTGTCGGTATCTGATGAGGCAAAAGCATCTTTGGCATTGGCTATAAGATTTAGAATCACCTGAGAAAACTCCCCCGGATAACCGATTACGGATATATCTTCGTTTATGTTTATGTTGAGTTTTATGCCCAAAGAAGTTAGGGTGTCTTTGACTAGAGCTTTTGCTTGTGTAGCGGAATCCAAAACAAAAAATGTCGTTTTCTCTTTGTTCGGTCTAAAAAAATTCCTAAAATCGTCTATAGTGCCCGACATATACTTGATGAGTCGCATAGTTGTCTCTTCAAAGTAATCCATATATTTTTCGTCAGCCTCACCGTATTTAAAAGCGACTCTCGCATCCTGAATAGCTACGGCCAAGGCGCTTAGCGGTTGTCTCCATTGGTGGGCAATATTGCTAATCATCTCCCCCATAACCGCAAATCTGGCTTGTCTGGAGAGGACAAAATCTTTCTCTCTGTTTTTTTCGACCTCTGCTTTTACCCTATCCAAAAGTTCCCTGTTTAGAACAGTCAAAGCCTCTTCGGCCTCCATCCTTTCGGTTACGTCTATCAGATAGCCGACATAGTGGGTTATCTGCCCCCTTTCATCTCTGACGGCAACCGTGTAATCTTGAACCCATATATATCTGCCGTTGACGTGTTTTAGCCTGTATGGAGCGTGTTTTATATAGCCAATATCGTCTATTTGTGCCAACTCGCCGACCACTCTCTCTATCTCGTGAGGGTGCATCAGGTCTATATATGCTAGTTTTTTTTGCAAAAAATCATTAGAGTCATAACCGGTTAGCGGCTCTATATTTTTTGTTACCATCTCGATAGGCCATCCGGTTTCGTTTTTCCATAACACCAAAACTACGGAGCCTATCTCGAACAAAGGGTTTGAGAAGACAGAGATATCCAACCTGTGCGACATAATTAGAGCCTTTGCAAATAAAGGGTAAAAGTGAATTGGTCAAATATATCATAAAAATTATAAAAACTTATCTTAAAACTACGATTGCTCTTTGATAAACTCCTTTAATGCCTCCAAATAGTCCAAAAAAGCGGTACGACCTTTGTCGGTTAGCATATATACCGTTTTCGGCCTTCTCCCTTCAAAGATTTTTTCAAATTCGATATACGAGGCATCCTCCAAACTTCTGAGATATCCGGCCAAATTTCCATCCGTCAGCCCTGTCTCCTCTTTTAGGGTCTTATAGGACAATTTTTCGCTCGAAGAGAGCATAGAAATTATCTTTGTCCTGACGGGATGATGCAGGAGGGGGTCAAACATTCTTTCTTCTCTTTAGTAGTAGTTTTAGCCCAAGATATCCGAGTACTCCGGATATAAACACGAGGGAGAGGTATTTTCCTGTTTCGGCAATCAGGCATATCTGAGATCCGGTTGGGTTTTTTCCGAGATAGGCATAGGAGCCAAGTACATAAGCGGCCGCAACAAGCACTAAAAGCAGGCCTAGGTTACCGAAAAAGCTTTTACTAATAACGTTTTCAACATACATAGAAAATCCGATTGCAAAAATCCATATTCCATATATATACACTCCGGCCGAGCTAGAGGCAAGAGCCACGCTAATGATGGAGGCGAACCCTATGGAGCAAAGATATATGGTCTGCAACGCTTTTAGTTGCGGTGTACATATCTCTTCTGTTCTTTTGAGCTCTTTTGAAAAAAACCATCCGCTAGCCGCAAATCCCACGGCTATCATAATCCCAAGATAGATTGCCAAAATTGTAGAGTGTGATATATCGAATAAACTGGCAAAAATATCGTTCCAGTCGTCAATGGTGATTCCTCCGGCGCTAAGAGTCGCCCATGCAAAGTAATGTCCGGGAGTGTCCGGTATAGCATAACGCCTCTCGATGACCGCTTTTTTGATTGTCTCTATCTGCCTTAAAGCCTCTTGTTTGTCTATATCTTCCAAATACTACTCCCCTTTTTTGGCTAGTTTTGCCGTCTCGTCAAGCCATTTTTCCCTTTGCTTGTCGTCCGATTTTCGAACTATACAAAAAATCGTCCTGTTAACAGGCTTAATTCCGCAAAAAGATAGCGTCCCTTTTTTGAGCATTTTCCATAACGGATCACCGACTATACACCTTGACCAAAACTTTGGCGAGTCTTGCGTGATAAACACCCTCGCACTTCTCCCCTTAAGTAACCCCTCTACCATGCCGTTCGGTTTGTAGGCAAATGCGAAATGCGGCAAAAACACCCTGTCGATAAACCCTTTAAATACCGCCGGAACGCCGGACCACCAGTTCGGGGTTGCGATTACTAGATGCTCACACCAGAGGATATTTTGTTGTTGTTCTTTTAGTGAATCCTCTATCGGTGTCTCAAACTTATACCCGCCGTATAGGCTCGGATTAAAATCTACCTCGCCGATATGGAGGATTCTGGCCTCGTGTCCTGCCGAAATCGCCTCATCATAATATCGCTTTGCAATCGCCTCACAAAAACTCCCTTTTACCGGATTTGCGTTTAGTATGAGTATTTTTTTCATTTTGTTTCCCCTAATAATTTTAAAGCCTTTTTGGCGGCAAACTCTCCGCCGTACATAGCTCCGCTATAGCCCCCTCCGATCTCTCCCCATGCCGATGCGTTTAGGATGTTTGGGAGTATCGAGGCAAATTTTTTTCTATACCGTCCGCTTTGCGTTGAGGTTTGCATAAAGCCGTATATTGCCCCTTTTGGGTTTTTCGTATACCGCTCCATCGTTATAGGGGTTGCCGCCTCGTAGGAGTGGATAGACTCCAAGATGTCCGGATATATCTCGGCCGCCCTTTTTAGGAGAGTTTCGGCTACCTCTTTTTTGCGCTCCTCGTAGATTACTTCATCCAGATTTGCCCAATCATCGTATCTATCGGTCGCAAAAATCGCAACAAGTCTCAAATCTTTGCCGTTTGATAATCCGGAGTCGATAGCGCCGTAATCGGCTATAGCAAACGGTCTCTTTTCAAAAGGGGCATATATACCGTGAGAGACATCGCCAAGGCCGGAGTACGGTGTAAAAACATGGGTACTGTACGGCCTGTTATTAGGAGCCCTCTCCCCTTTTATGAGGGCGTATATCCCAAAACAGCTGGGGGATATTTGTGATTTTGTGAAATCGGTATATTTTTTTTGCGGTACGCTATCTTTATCATCCAGAGCGTTTATCGCCCACGACGGAGAGGCGTTGTTGATAACTACTTTTGCTACAGCCCTTTTGTCGGGAATTTTTTGTGCTCCGATTTGCCTGTATACTACACCTGTGGCTTTGCCGCCCCTTGTCTCTATTTTTACCGCTTCAGCTCTTGTAATAATCTCTCCTCCGTTTTGCCTGATGGAGTCTGCAAATGCGTCGCTAAAGAGCTGAGAACCGCCTTTTACGAAGTAGCCGCCGCCACGATAATACGACCCTTGTGCCATTGCAAAAAACAAAAGCCCCAGGTTGTACGGATTGTCGGTGTAGTATCCCAGATTGGCAGATATGAGAAGCTTCAGCCTCTCATCTTTTATGCACTCATCCAAAAACTCGCCGTAGCTTTTTTTGTCGTATTTTATGAGCGACTTAAAAAACAGGGGGAACAATAGAAGTTTTGCCACCCCAATTCCCTTTATTGATGAAAGCTCCGTAACCTCGTCGTAAATCGCATCTATCCCGCTAAAAAATATATCCAAACCCTCTTTTTCATGCGGGAAATTGTCGGCAAAAAACTTTTTAATGTTTTCGTATCCGTGCGGAACCGTCATATCGATGCCGTCGGCAATAACCCTATGAAACTCTTTTGGGGCTACAAACTCCAATTTGTCGTATATACCCAACCCTCTCAGTAGATTTGCTTTTTGTGAGCCTACCCCTATATCGTCTATCTCGTGCAAAACCCCCTCTACGGTTATCCCCTCTCTTTTCCAGGCGGTAGCATATCCGCCGACTCTGGCGAACTGCTCCAATAAAAGCACTTTTTTCCCCTCTTTTGCGAGTATGGCGGCGCTAGTTAGGCCGCCGATTCCTCCGCCGACGACAACCGCATCGTACATCATTCTATACCCCTTTATCCTGCTTGTATAGTCGTCTTAGCCTGTCGTCCAACGGAGCCATTATTTTGTAAAAGGCAGGTACGACAAAGAGGCTCAAAAATGTTGAAAACAGCAGACCGCAAATAACGGTAACCCCCATAGGGGCTTTGACCCCAGAACCCTCGCCGACTGAGAGAGCTAGAGGTAGCATCCCGAAGCACATAGCGACCGTAGTCATAACGATAGGTCTAAATCTGGCAACTCCGGCCTCCACTACCGCATCATCCAGCTTTGCGCCGCCCTCTCTAAATCTGTTTGCCGCATCCACAACAAGAGTCGAGTTTTTCCCGACAAGCCCCAAAAGCAACATGAGCCCCATCATGCTAAAAAGGCTCATATTCATCCCTGCCGCATAAAGCCCCAAAAACGCACCGGTAAAGCTAAGAGGCAACGCACTCATAATAACGAGCGGTTGCAGAGGAGATTCGTACAGGGAGGCCAAAATCAGATAAATCATAATGACGGCCGCCATGATAGCAACTCCAAATGCCTCGGCCGTCTCGCCCATATATTTTGCATCTCCCTCCAAAACAAACGATACCCCATCCGTCAGCCATTTGTCTTTGTTCTCCATAACCTCTTTTAGTAGAGCGTCAAGTGCTAATCCTCCGGTCAGGTCGGCTCCGACAAGAACCTGTTTTTGCCTGTCGTATCTTTTTATCGTTGTAGGTGACAATGAATCCGAAATTTCGGCTACAGAGGAGAGGAGTATCATCTCCCCTTTGTCGTTTTTGATACTCAGCCGCCCCACCGCATCTTTGTCACCCCTTGCGTTGTCATCCAGTCTGATTGTTACATCGTACTCTTTGCCCCGCTCTCTGAGATAGCTAATGGCAACTTCACCGGAAAAAGCTCCGGCTATAACGTTTGCGACATCGGACGTTTTGAGGCCGTATCTGGCGACGTTTTCGGTAATAATCCGGACGGATAGCTCCGGAGTTTTCGGCTGGATATTGCTTTGGACTCCGGTCGTTCCTTTGACGGTTTTTAAAAACTCCATCAATTTTTTACCGGAGTTTTCGGCAGTTTTTGCATCGGATGCGGTCAAAATCATCTGGAAAGGGGTATTAATCTCGTAGCCCCCCATGTCGTCAAATTCCATAACGTTGATTCTAAACCCTTTGAAGCCGGCAAATTTTTTTCTGGCCTCATCCATCACCTCCGATTGCGACCGTTTTCTGCTCTCAAGCGGTTTGAGCCTGACGTATATACTCCCCTCATGCACTTTGCCGAGCACCAATGAGCAATACTCTATCTCTGGAGCCCCCATCAATGTTTTTTGAATCTCCAGAGTCTTTTTTTTCATCTCTTCCATCGACATACCGGGGTCTGTTTTTATTGAGACCGTAAACTGGCTCTTATCCTCTTTGGGCATAAATACCATCCCTAGATTTCCGGATAAAACCATAGAGAGCAAAAATACCCCTATTGCCGACAAAAGTGTTGTTTTTTTGTATTTGACCGCCAATGTCAGCCATTTTTTATACCTTAGTTCGACGGCGGCAAAAAACGGCTCCGTCTTTATATAAAAACCGGTGTGCTTTGGGTTTGCTACGAGTGAGCTTATCATCGGTATGAGCGTGATAGCTATGATATACGACACTATGACTGCCGCCACGACCGTAATCCCGAAACTCATAAAAAACCTTCCGACTATCCCGCTCATGTTTGCGATAGGGACAAAAACAGCCAAAAGCATCGCCGAAATAGCCAATATCGAAAAAGAGATTTCAGCCACACCGTCAAGCGCTGCCTTGTATTTTGGTGTCCCGCTTTCCAACTTTTTGTAGATATTCTCTATTACAACTATAGCATCGTCTATGATTATCCCGATTGCAAGGGTCAAAGCGGTGAGGGTGAGCAGATTCAGAGTCTGCCCGCTCCAGCCGATAACCGCCAATACCCCTAGCACCGACACCGGAAGACTCAGGGCGGCGACTATGGTGAGGGTAAAGTTTCTAAGGAACAAAAGAACCACCAAAGAGGCCAATATACATCCGAGCAAAAGATCCAATTGAACACTGGAAAGTGTGTTTTTTATAAATATCGTGGAGTCAAACAATACATCCAGTTTGAACTCTTTTGAGAGTCCTGTTAGGGCAGGGATTTGCCCCTTTACCGCCTCCGCTATTTTTATCTCGTTTGCCCCGGTGATTTTTTTTACCTGTAGCATAACCCCCGGTTTTCCGTTTAGATTAGCAAAGCTCCTCTCGTCTGCTATCCCGTCGGTTACGGTCGCTACGTCTTTTAGTTTTACCCCGTCTTTTATCTTTATCTCACCGAGAGCCTGTGCGTTCATTGCATCGGCATCCACTGAGACAAGCCATTCGTTTTTGTCTGCTATGACCCTTCCACCGTCTCTTTTTATGTTTTCGGAGCCGATTTTTGAGGATAGGTCGTTTAGGTCGAGACCGTATTTTAAGAGCGACGTAGTGTCGGGGTG
>ERZ650302.857-NODE-857-length-17105-cov-17.482933_pt1 | contig 17105 bp, 15 predicted proteins | sample MGYA00376238_ERZ650302 | MGnify/ENA primary metagenome ERZ650302 (study PRJEB26733, sample SAMN07839298) | wastewater metagenome | biome: urban; feature: wastewater treatment plant; material: waste water | place: USA: North Carolina | collected 2016-04-28 ... | reverse complement strand
GGACAAATAAGTTCCCTTGAAAGGGGAATTAGAAACAAAAAAACCTGACAATTTTTACATCATCAGGTTTCTCTATATTGTAATTCCCCCTTCGGGGGTTAGGGGCTCTAATCGTTCAACTTCAAAACCGCCATAAACGCTTCCTGCGGAATCTCTACATTTCCTACTTGGCGCATACGTTTTTTACCTTTTTTCTGTTTTTCCAATAGTTTACGTTTACGAGAAATATCTCCTCCGTAACATTTGGCAGTAACGTCTTTACGTAAGGCTTTTATGGTTTCACGAGCAATGATTTTCGCTCCAATTGCTGCTTGAATCGGAATGTCAAATTGTTGTCTCGGAATCAACTCACGCAATTTTTCGGTCATTTTTTTACCAATCGTGTAAGCATTGCTTTCGTGAATCAACGCAGAGAGTGCATCCACTTGATTAGCGTTCAATAATACATCCAATTTAACCAATTTTGAAGCACGCATTCCAATAGGAGAGTAATCAAACGATGCATACCCTTTAGAAACTGTTTTCAATCGGTCGTAAAAGTCGAATACAATTTCTGCCAATGGCATATCAAAATTTAATTCCACACGTTCAGTGGTCAAATACGTTTGATTCGTGATAATACCACGTTTTTCAATACATAAACTCATTACGTTACCCACGAAATCAGACTTGGTAATGATGGTTGCTTTGATATAAGGTTCCTCTACACGGTCCAATTTTGATGGTTCCGGTAAATCTGATGGATTGTTAACGATAATAGCTGTTTCAGGCTCTTTTTTGGTATACGCCAAATACGAAACGTTCGGAACAGTAGTAATTACCGTCATATCGAACTCGCGCTCCAATCGCTCCTGAATAATTTCCATATGTAGCATTCCTAAGAATCCACAACGGAAACCAAATCCTAAAGCCGCCGAACTTTCAGCTGTAAATACCAACGAAGCATCGTTTAATTGCAGTTTTTCCATCGAAGCTCTTAGTTCTTCAAAATCTTCTGTATCGACAGGGTAAATTCCAGCAAAAACCATCGGTTTTACGTCCTCAAACCCGGTAATCATATTGGTGGTAGGAGTTTTGGCATCAGTGATGGTATCCCCTACTTTTACCTCTTTGGCTTCTTTAATTCCAGAAATCAAATATCCAACATCCCCAGTTGAGATGACGCTTTTTGGCACTTGATTCAGTTTTAAAGTACCTACTTCATCGGCAAAATATTCATTGCCAGTAGCCATAAATTTTATCTTTTGACCTTTTTTGATTTCTCCATTTACCACACGGAAGATAACTTCAATTCCGCGGAAAGGGTTGTAATGTGAATCAAAAATTAAGGCTTGTAACGGTTCTTCTTTGTTACCTTTTGGAGGTGGAATTTTTTCGATAATGGCAGCCAAAATATTTTCGACACCAAAACCTGTTTTTCCAGATGCGTGAATAATATCTTCTAATTTACAGCCTAACAAATCAATAATATCATCGCTTACCTCTTCAGGATTTGCACTTGGCAAATCGACTTTATTCAAAACAGGAATGATTTCTAAGTCGTTTTCTAAAGCCAAGTATAAGTTAGAAATCGTTTGTGCTTGTATACTTTGAGCCGCATCTACAATCAAAAGTGCGCCTTCGCAAGCGGCGATTGAACGCGAAACTTCATAGGAGAAATCCACGTGACCCGGAGTGTCAATCAAATTCAAGATATATTGTTCGCCTTTGTAGGTGTATTCCATCTGTATGGCGTGACTCTTAATGGTAATCCCACGTTCGCGCTCCAAGTCCATATTGTCAAGCAATTGGGCTTTTTCTTCTCGAGCGGTAACCGTTTGCGTAGCGCCTAATAATCGGTCGGCAAGGGTACTTTTTCCGTGGTCAATGTGTGCAATAATGCAAAAATTTCTAATGTGTTTCATGCGTTGTCTCTGTCATTAATGGCGAAAAATATCGCTTACAAGCTGCAAATATAGCGCAAAGTTTAGATTTAATTGTATGTTTTTAAAGTTAGTACCGATAACTATTTATTTTTAATCCTCTTACGCTAAGAGTTTATGAATTGATTGATGTGGATGGTATTTTGATACAGAAGTTTTTTATCGATTAGAAGCAGTAGAAAGGTATTGCTGTTGTTTTTGTATATTTGAGAAATGAGTGCAACATCCCCTTTTTTGAAAAATCTACATCTTATTATTTCAGCAGCTATAGTAGCACCTGTTGGTCTGATATATGGTGTTAAACCTAATTTTCTTTTTGAGGTAAGCCTACAATCACCCGACGAATTTTCAATTTTCAAAGCCATAATGGGTTTGTATTTGGGCTTTTCATTTTTTTGGGTTTTAGGAATTTTTCAAAAACAATTTTGGAAAGCGGCAACTATTTCTAATATGATTTTTATGTTGGGCTTGGCAGCGGGAAGAATTATTTCTATTCTTTTTGATGGATTGCCATCTGGTATTTTTGTTTTAGGAACCTTCGGTGAATTGGTATTGGGTTGTTTTGCCATTTATAACTATAGAAAATTTAATGTGCCCAATTAAACATTTCTTTAATGTCCAATGTTAGCAATTTGATATCGAAGTTTTCGTAAAAATACTTATAAAATGCTAAAAATGAGACACTCTTGAGATTAAATTTTATTACTTAAAATTCTTAACTATCTTTGCAAAAAATTTAAGCAATGCCCAAAATTGGCAACATAGAACTTCCAGATTTTCCTTTACTTCTTGCACCTATGGAAGACGTAAGCGACCCGCCTTTTCGCAGATTGTGCAAAATGCACGGTGCCGACTTAATGTACTCCGAGTTTATTTCTTCTGAAGGATTGATTCGCGATGCCATCAAGAGCCGAATGAAGTTGGATATTTTTGATTACGAACGTCCCGTTGGAATACAAATCTTTGGCGGCGATGAAGAAGCGATGGCTTTGTCTTCTAAAATCGTTTCTGCCGTAAATCCAGATTTAATTGATATCAATTTTGGTTGTCCCGTAAAGAAAGTCGTTTGTAAAGGTGCTGGTGCTGGAGTTTTGAAGGATGTCGATTTGATGATTCGTTTGACCAAAGCGGTGATAGATAGTACCCATTTGCCTGTAACTGTAAAAACGCGTTTGGGTTGGGACGATAACTCTATCAACATCGATGAGGTGGCCGAACGTTTGCAAGATATTGGCGTTGCTGCGTTGAGTATTCACGCTAGAACACGCGCCCAGATGTACAAAGGTCATTCCGATTGGTCACACATTGCTCGTGTGAAAAACAATCCAAGAATTACGATGCCGATTTTTGGAAATGGCGATATCGATTCTCCTGAAAAAGCTTTAGAATACAAAAACAAATACGGAGTCGACGGGATTATGATTGGTCGTGCCGCCATTGGTTATCCTTGGATTTTTAATGAAATCAAACATTTCTTTAATACAGGAGAACATCTGGCCAAACCCACGGTGGCTGATAGAGTAGAAGCGGTTCGCAACCACTTGACTTGGGCTATGGATTGGAAAGGCGAACGTCACGGAATTGTAGAAACAAGACCACATTATACCAATTATTTCAAAGGAATTCATTCGTTCAAAACCTACAAACAACAATTGGTTACGCTCGATAAACCAGAAGAATTATTTGCTGTACTAGATGAGATTATCGACGCTTATTCTGGGTATGAAGTGGTGTAAATAATTGGTTTAGCTACCTTGTTTTTTTACTATATTTGACTAAACAATAGTTATTATGAGTGTTCAAGCAGAAAAATCTTTTTTAATTGATTTACTTCAAAATAGTAATGATGCTTCATTTATTCAGAAAGTAAAAAACTTTGTTTTGAAGGAAATGGAAGCTATCCCTTTAACGGAAAATCAAAAAAAGGAATTGGATAAAAGAATGTTAGAGCATAAGGAAAACCCTAAGTCTGGTTTAGATGCTTTTGATTTTTTAGATAAGCTAGCATCCAAATATGAATTATAAAAAGCTTATTCTAAAGACAAATGCTGCCGTTGAAATAGAAGAAATAATGGCTTTTTATGCGTCTACAAATCTAGCGATATATAAAAAATTCTCTTCCGAACTCAGAAAAGCATTTCAAGTAATTCAACGAAACCCAGAAAGTTTTCAATATAGATATTCAAAAATTAGGGTGTTTTGGTTGCGGAAATTTCCCTACGGATTGTATTATTTTATAGAAGAACAAGAAATTGTGATTGTAGCGTTTTGGCATTCAAAAGAAGATATTCCCAATAAGTTACCTAAAATTTTATAGTCTTTTAATCCAACAACTTCTTAGTTACTCTACTACTAGCAATCAACGAAGCTAAAAAGCCAAGCGTGATAATGGTCACCATTACGATTGCGATGTTTTCAACACTAAAAACGACTGGATAAGCCAATGTTGGGGTAATCATAATCCACTCGAATTGTTGTTGCAATAGCACAATTACGATGCCCAAAAGCAATCCAATGATTCCGCCATAAACACTCAATAAAGTCCCTTGTAGCAAGAAAATATTGCGAAGACTCTTGATTTCGGTTCCGAGATTGAATAAGGTTTTCAGGTTGCCTTTTTTGTCCAAAATCATCATAATCAAAGCCCCAATCAGGTTAAAAAGCGCCACGACAATAACCAGGGTGAAAATTAAATACACCGCAATGTTTTCGGTGTTCAACATTTTATAAAGCGACTCGTTCAACTGCGCTCTGTTTTTTAGCGTGATTTTATTCTTGAAAATCGTTTGTAGTTGCTCAATAATAGCGTCTTCATCTGCATTTGGACGAAGTTTAAATTCTATTCCCGAAATTTGGTTGGGTTGGTATTCTAGTAATTCTTGTGCCAATCCCAAATCGGCAAAAACGTATTTTGAGTCCAAATCTTCACTAATCGAATAAATCCCAATCGGAATCAAATCAGTCTGGTTAAAGGCTTCTGATGGAATAGTAATCGTCCCTTTGCCCGGCCTTGGCACCATAACTTCTAGCGTCGTATTGTAATCAAACAAACCCATCGAGAATTTTTGCGCCATTCCGTATCCTACCACAACTTGATAGGTGTTGGGTTGCAGCCATTGCCCGTTGTACAATTTTTTTTCAATGGCGTTTACTTTGGTGAATTGCGTGTCCACTCCTTTCAAATAAGTCACTTCTTGCTTGTCTGCAAAAGTAAAAAGCACTCGTTCTTCAATAATTTTGGAGAACGAAGCAATTCCGGCTATTTTTTTGATTTCTTGGTCTTGTTTGGGAGTAACAAAAAACGATTTGCCAAGGGTAGGCGTCGCTTTTAAATCGGGGTCAATTTCGTTGGTAAACGAAAGGCTAAATTCTTTCAAACCGCTAAATACCGACAGCACTACAAAAAGCGCCATAGCACCCACAATGATGCCTAAACTAGCTATACGATTAATGATGTTAATAGCGCTGTTTTTGCTATTACTCCTAAGGTATCGGTGCGCGATGTAAAGCGGAAAATTCAATTTAAAACTGTCTGCGTTTTTCTAATAAATCTCTGTTTTCAATAGGATTTTCTTGATTTTTCAAGGCATTGTCGATTTTCTCGATATAATCCAACGAGTCATCAATAAAGAAAACCAAATTAGGAACTCTACGCAATTGCAAACGAACACGTTGCGATAAATCGTGTTTAATCAAGTTGGTATTCGTTTTTATCGCTGCCAAGGTTTCTTGTGCTTTTTCTTGAGGAAAAATACTTAAATGCACCGTAGCTACCGATAAATCTGAGGTTACCACTACTTTGGATACTGAAATTACTAAGTTAGTAACGCCATTTTTTCTCACTTCACCTTGCAAAATGTCCACCAAATCTTTTTGGATTACACCGCCTATTTTTTTCTGTCTATTTGTTTCCATACTGCAAAAATACTACTTTTAAGCTTTATTCGAACAAATTTTCAACGTAACAATCCTGATTCTAAAATAATCCGATTGGAAATCAGGAGCTATTTCCTGCTGTACGCTATATCTTTGCTGCCGAACCCCGGCAGCAAAGGATGCCGCTTCCATCAGGGCTAGGGTTTAGGATAATCGAGAAGTTTTATTTATTGTTCGATATTTTCAACCGTTTGGTGAAATTCAAATAAAAAAATAACCACATAGAACAATAGATTACAGTTTATGAAAAAGAATAAATAGAAATAGTTCTATCTCACACATAGTATACTATGTGAATAGTAAAACGTCTATCTTTTCTTTTACGAATAATAAATTCTATGTTTCTCCCTATGTGGTAAAAATAATTTCAACTAAAGGGTATAACCCGTTGGGTGAAATTCTAATAAAATAAAAACTAAACCACATAGAGCCATAGATTAATAGCAAATCAACATAGAAAAAAACAGAAATAGCACTATTTCTCACATAGATGAGCTATGTGAATAGTAAAACGTCTATTTATTTCTCTTAAAAAAACTACAAATTCTATGATTCTATGTGGTAAAAAATAATTTCACCCAACGGGTTAAAGGGTATAAAAGTTTACTAACAACAAACACACTATGCAAAGCACTTCCTTTTCAATATATGACGCATCTGCTGGCTCGGGGAAGACCTATGCATTGGTCAAAGAATACCTCAAAATTATTCTCGTCGCCCCCAAAAACGATGCCTATCGTCATATTCTGGCCATCACTTTTACCAACAAAGCGGTACAAGAAATGAAGAGCAGGATTGTAGGTAGCCTATCCGAATTTGCCAAAGACGAACCCAATGCCAAAGCACTTGATTTAATGCAAGATTTGGCTATTGATACACAGTTATCTTTGATTCAAATCAAAACCAAAGCGCAACAAATCATCAAGCATATTATTCATAATTATGCCGCTTTTGATATTTCTACCATCGATAAATTTACGCATAAAGTCATTCGTGCTTTTGCGCTTGATTTGAATCTCCCGATGACTTTCGAAGTGACCTTGGATACCGAAAATTTATTAGTCGAAACCGTAGACGCCATTATTGCTCAAGCTGGCGAAGATGCAACCCTAACGCAACTTCTCATAGATTTCACTATGGAGAAAACCGATGACGATAAATCGTGGGATATTTCAAGGGAAATTTTAGAAACCGGTCGACTAGTGCTGAATGAGAACAATCGCAATGAAATTGCGCAATTTCAAGACACTTCGATTGGTGAGTTTGTAAAAATAAAAGAGAAGTTACTGCAACTCAATCGCGATTTAGAACAAGAGACGATGACTGCTGCAGCTGCAATTTTAGAACAAATAGACTCAAATGGCATTGATCCAAAATCTTTTTCTGGGGCTTATTTTCCAAAGCATCTTTTAAGTATTCAGGAAGGAAAATTTAACCCTAAGAACAAAACCTATCACGAATTTGATGATATAAAAATCAACAAAACAGCCAAAGATAGAGCGATTATTGAGGCCTTAATTCCTGAGTTTTTGAGTCAGTTGGCTGCTATTTATAAAGTTTTTGAAAAAATTAATTTTTATAAAGCCTTTCTAAAAAACATTACACCTTTGTCCTTATTGAATACGGTTAGCAACGAATTGGCTAAAATTCAAGAAGAGCAAAATGTGCTTTCAATTGCCGAGTTCAATGCGATTATTCATCGAGAGATTCAAAATCAACCTGCACCTTTTATTTATGAGCGCTTAGGAGAGCGGTACCGCCATTTTTTTATCGATGAGTTTCAAGATACTTCCGAAATGCAATGGCAAAATCTCATTCCGTTAATTGATAATGCCTTGGCGGGTCAAGATGATTATGGCGTAAAAGGAACGTTGATGATTGTGGGTGACCCCAAACAATCGATTTATCGTTGGCGAGGCGGGAAAGCAGAGCAATTTATCGCTTTGAGCAAAGACCATAATCCGTTTAGCAATCCAGATAAAAAACTGATTCATTTGGACAAAAATTATCGAAGTTATTCCGAAGTAATTGACTTTAATAATGCTTTTTTCAAGATGTTATCGGCTGAATTCACCAATGTAGATTACAAAGATTTATACGAAAATCACAGCCATCAAAAAGCAAATGATAAAACGGGTGGTTATGTAAATATCTCTTTTATTCCTCAGTCAGTCACTAATGAGGAGGAGGAAACACTTGATAAAACAGCATTGTATGTTTTGGCAACATTGCAAACGATTCAAAAAGTAATCGCTCAAGGATTTGAATACAAAGACATCGTTATTCTTACCCGAAAACGAGAACAAGGAATTGCTGTAGCGAATTATTTAACGGAACAAAACATTCCTTTGCTGTCCTCAGAGACTCTGATGATACAAAATGCCACGGAAGTTCGTTTTTTGATTCATTTGTTGCGCTATTTGAATAATAGCAATGACTTAGAAGCCAAGGTGAATTTTTTGTATTTCATTGCCAAAAACAAACAAGATGTAGTAGCTGTCCCTGATTGTATTGCGCAAGGAATGGCATTGTCAAACGAAGCTGATTTTGAGGCTTGGTTGCAGCAGTTATTTGGGGTGCAATTTTCATTTCAGGATATCCGAAAAAAAGCCTTGTATGAAGCGGTCGAGATTAGTATTGCTAAGTTTCTGAATGCAGGAAACAGTAATTCTTATGTACAGTATTTTTTAGATATTGTCTTAGAGCGAGACATTCGCAATCAAGCTGGAATAGCAGATTTTTTACTGTTTTGGGAGAAAAATGGCTCCAAATTCAGTATTCCTTCTCCAGAAGGTAGCAATGCAGTCCGAATAATGACCATTCATAAATCCAAAGGACTGGAGTTTCCCGTGGTAATTATGCCTTTTGCTGAGGAAGATTATTCACGCAAACCCAAAGATAAATTATGGCTCGATGCCGAAAAGGAAGAGCTCGGATTAGAGAAAGTATTGATTGATAATAGTAGTGCGGTTGAGGGTTTCGGAGCAGAAGCATCCGAAGTTTACCATCAAAAAAAGCAAGAAGAATTGTTGGATAATATCAACGTTTTGTATGTAGCGTTGACTAGGGCAGAGGAACAATTGTATGTTATTTCTAATATGAACTTGTCCAGTAAAGGTGAGTTACCAAAGAACAATATGTGTACTTTCTTTATTCAATATTTAGAGAGCCAAAATCAATTTGACAGCGAAAAATTAACCTATGATTTTGGTTCTGCTACCAAGCTTTCAAAATCGGTAAAACATATCGATTCCACCAAACCCATTCCTGTAATAGATGCATTTTTAGACCCCAAAAACATCAAGATTGCTCAAAAAGAAGCCTTAATGTGGGGCACACAACAGCAAGAGGCCATTGCTTACGGAAACGTGGTGCACGAAATTTTATCACTAGTAAAATATCAAAAGGATATTGAAAAGGCCATCGAAATTGCTTTGGCAAATGGTTGGATTCATTTCGAACAAACAGCAACGGTAACTCAAACGATTCAGGCTATTGTTTCACATCCTGAGTTGGTGGGCTATTTTGAGGAAGGGAATCAAGTTTTTAATGAGCAAGCCATTATTCAAAACGAAGGAAAAACAATAAAACCTGACCGTATGGTTTTGAAAGGTGCCAATGAAATGCTGTTGTTGGATTATAAAACAGGAGTTCATAATGTTAAATATCAGCAGCAATTGGAGAATTATCAAGAAGCTATTGAGAAAATGGGATATAAAGTAGTTAAAAAGGTATTGGTGTATATCGGATTGGCAATCGATATAGTAAATTTGTCATAAAAACTAAATTTAGAATATAAAAACACATACTATGTACGGTAAGATACAAGAATACTTGCAAAACGAATTGCAAACCATCGAAGCTAATGGCCTTTTTAAAAAAGAAAGAATCATAACTTCAGCTCAAGGGGCAGAAATTACAGTGAATGGTGAAACCGTACTTAATTTTTGTGCCAATAATTATTTAGGACTTTCTTCGCATCCAGAAGTTATCCAAGCCGCAAAAGATACTTTAGATTCACACGGCTTCGGTATGTCATCCGTTCGTTTTATTTGTGGTACACAGGATATTCACAAAACCTTAGAAAAAAAGATTGCCGATTTTTACGGTACTGAAGATACTATATTATATGCTGCCGCTTTTGATGCTAATGGAGGTGTTTTTGAACCTTTATTAGGAGAACAAGATTGTATCATTTCAGATAGTTTGAACCACGCTTCAATAATAGATGGTGTGCGTTTGTGTAAAGCGGCTCGCTATCGTTATGAAAACAGTAATATGGAAGATTTGGAGCAGCAACTAATCAAAGCTACTGAAGCAGGTACACGTTTTAAATTGATTGTTACTGATGGTGTTTTCTCTATGGATGGACTTGTAGCGCCTTTAGACAAAATTTGCGACTTAGCCGATAAATACGATGCACTAGTGATGGTTGATGAATGCCATGCTGCTGGTTTTATTGGGGCAACAGGAAAAGGAACATTAGAAGCTAAAGGAGTAATGGGACGTGTTGATATCATTACAGGTACCCTTGGTAAAGCCTTAGGAGGAGCAATGGGTGGCTATACTACAGCCAAAAAAGAAATTATTGAAATTTTACGTCAACGTTCCAGACCTTATTTGTTTTCTAATTCATTAGCACCAGCAATTGTTGGGGCCTCTATTAAGGTCTTCGAATTGCTAGAAACAGATACGTCTCTTAGAGACCAATTAGAGTGGAATACCAACTATTTCAAACAAGGAATGCTTAAAGCTGGTTTTGATATTATTGATGGGGATTCAGCTATTGTGCCTGTAATGTTATACGACGCGAAGTTGGCACAAACAATGGCCAATGAGTTGTTAAAAAATGGAGTGTACGTTATTGGCTTCTTTTTTCCTGTAGTGCCAAAAGAGAAGGCTAGAATCAGAGTGCAGTTGTCTGCCAGTCATACTAAAGCACACTTAGATAAGGCGTTGAGTACTTTTGAAAAAGTGGGAAAACAATTAAAAGTTGTTTAATATCGCTGATTTTGTTTTTTTTGTAGGTTTTTTTTAGCTTTTAATTTTGCGGATAAAAATTAAGTTGCTATTTTTGTTTATAATTAACTAAATTTTAATAGAATCACTATGAAACATCTTAACAAACTTTTAGTTGCTGTATTGATGGCTGCGGGTTTATCTTCGCAAGCACAGGACAGTAACAATCCATGGGCTATTACCATAGGAGCAAATGCAGTTGACTCAAGATTAAGTGCTGGTCCAGATCACGTAAATTGGTTTCAACAACACTTTTCTCAACCTTTCGCAGTAAAAGACAATTGGAACATTCTTCCTTCAGTATCTTATCTTAATGTATCAAGATATATTGGAAGCGGTTTTACATTCGGATTGTCTGGATCAGTTAACAAAATTGATAAATACGTTAACTTTAATCCAACTGCTGCTAATGCTGATAGTAGAGGTATGGTTGTAACAAATCCTGGTGATTTAATGTTTTACGGAATTGATGGTACTGTGAAATACAGTTTCATGGATTTAATTGGAACAAAATGGTTTGATCCAAGTTTACAAGCAGGTGGAGGTTATACTTTCTTAGGAAAAGACAGCTTCGGTCACGTTAATTTAGGAGTTGGATTAACTTTTTGGTTTACTGAAAATGTTGGTTTAGCATTGTCTTCTGGATACAGAATGGCATTGCCTAATGACGAAAGAAATGATGCTGCTGGTTTGCCAGAAAAACCATCTTTAGTACAACACACTGCTGGTATCGTATTCAAATTTGGAGGTAAAGATACTGACGGAGATGGAATCTACGATAAAGATGACGCTTGTCCAGAAGTTGCTGGTTTAAAACAATTCAACGGATGTCCTGATACTGACGGTGACGGAATCGTTGACGGAAGTGATGCTTGTCCAGATGTTGCTGGTTTAGCTGCTTTCAACGGATGTCCTGATACTGACGGTGACGGAATCGCTGATAAAGATGACGCTTGTCCAGATGTAGCTGGTCCTGCTTCAACTAAAGGTTGTCCTGATACTGACGGTGATGGTCTTGCTGATAAAGATGACAAATGTCCTAAAGAAGCTGGTCCAAGAGATAACCAAGGTTGTCCATGGCCAGATACTGATGGAGACTCTGTTCTTGACAAAGATGACAAATGTCCTACTGTTAAAGGAACTGTTGCTAACAAAGGTTGTCCTGAAGTAAGTGATGAAGTTGTTAAAAAATTGAATGACTATGCTAAAACTATCTTGTTTGACACAGGGAAATTCTCTTTCCAAAAACAAACTTTCCCAGTATTACAAGCTATTACAGCAATCTTAAAAGAATACCCAACTGCTAAATTCTCAATTGAAGGTCACACTGATAATGTAGGTAAAGCAGACTTTAACCAAAAATTATCTGACGGTAGAGCTAATGCTGTTAAACAATACTTAATTGACAACGGTATTGACCCATTCAGATTAACTTCTAAAGGTTTTGGTATGGATAACCCAATCGATACTAATAAAACGGCAAAAGGAAGAGCTAATAATAGAAGAGTTGAAGTAAAATTATTTAAATAATTTCTTTTAAAATATTTCTGAAAACGCCCCGATTTATCGGGGCGTTTTTTTATTTTTATAGAATGACAAATGCTACTTTTCTAGACCAAATTGCAACTCAATTAATCACTAATTATTCGGAAGATTTTTCGAATATTGTTGTGGTACTACCCAATAAGAGGGCTAAAATCTTTTTAATAGAGGCTTTAAAAAGACAAATTTCTGGAACTGTTTTTTGCCCTGAAATAACTAGTGTTGAAGATTTTGTACAAGAGGTTTCTGGAATTCGTTCTATAGATTCGATTGCCTTATTATTTGAATTTTATGAAGTGTATTTGTCAATCACTTCCAAACAAAACCAGCAATCTTTTGAATTATTTGCCAACTGGGCGAAAATGTTATTGCAGGATTTTAATGAAATTGATCGCTATTTATTGGATCCGAATCACGTTTTATCTTATTTAAAAGATATTGAAGATATTAAAAAATGGGGAATAGCAGTAGAAGATAAAACGCAATTACTTGAAAATTATATTGATTTCTGGAAATTGTTGCCTCATTATTACCAATCGTTATACCACTATTTGTTAGAGAAGAAAATAGGGTATCAAGGTTTAATTTATAGAGAAGCAGTAACTAATCTTCCTGTATTTTCAAACAATGGTGATGCAACCTTTTATGTATTTGCTGGATTTAATGCCTTGAATGCTGCCGAAGAAAAAATTATTCAGCATTTAATGGTTAATGATAGAGCTACCATTTTTTGGGATGCTGATCAAACATTTTTAAATGACCCCTATCACGACGCGGGATTATTTATTCGAAGATTTAAAGAAAGTTGGAAGTACTACAAATCCCACCCTTTTGAGTGGATACTTGATGATTTTTCTAAGGCTAAAAACATTCACGTAATCGGTACTCCCAAAACTATTGGGCAAGCCAAAATTGTAGGTAGTCTTATTGAAAAGACCATTGCTGAACAAGAAACGCCTAATCTCGATAAAGTAGCGGTAGTTTTAGGTGAGGAAAACCTTTTGATGCCTTTGTTATATTCTCTGCCTGCATCGGTTGGTGCGTTAAATATTACTATGGGGTATTCTAGTAAAAATAACCCAGCGCAATTGTTAGTGGCGAAATTGTTTAAAATGCATACGAATGCTTTAAAAAGAAATCCTTCTCAATATGTGTTTTATTACAAAGATGTGCTCGATATTCTTACGCATCCACTGGTAGAATCTTTTGCTAATGCGAATCACTTGGTTCGCATTATAAAAGAGAATAATTACACTTTTATTACACACAAGAAAATAATTGAGCTCCAATCTAAAACGAATGCTTTATTCGATTTGTTGTTTCAAAAATGGGACAACGGTTCTATGGCAGTTTTAGATGTTATTTCTAGTTTGTTGTTGCTCTTACGTAATAATTTGAGTAATGATAATGAAGAAGAGAAATTAACCAAAGCTTTTGTGTTTTCAATTTTTACGGTGATTAATAAGTTGAAGAGTTATTATGCTCAACATTTGCAGATTGATCAAATACCGACTCTTTTTGCTATTTACAAACAGATAATTGATTTGGCTGAGGTTTCCTTTGAAGGAGAGCCGTTGAATGGTTTGCAAATTATGGGAGTTTTGGAAAGCAGGGTATTGGATTTTGATACCGTCATAGTGACTTCAATGAATGAAGGGAAATTTCCTGCGGGTAAGTCTATGAATTCTTTTATTCCTTATGATGTCAAGAGAGAATTGGGTTTGCCCACTTTTAAAGAAAAAGATGCAATTTACACCTATCACTTTTATCATTTATTGCAACGCGCTAAAAATGTGTATTTGATTTACAATACCGAAAATGAGGGATTAGATGGTGGTGAAAAAAGCCGTTTCATCACACAACTCGAAGTGGAGCAACGTCCGAATCATACACTTACTCACGAGATTTACAATGCTACTGTTCCAGATTCTGCTTACTTGCCGATGAGTGTTGAAAAGTCGCCATTGGTTATGGAGCGTTTGAAAGAAATTGCAGAGAAAGGATTTTCACCTTCGGCCTTGACTAGTTACATTCGGAATCCTATTGATTTTTATTTCAAAAAAATAGTACGTATTCGAGATACAGAAGAAGTCGAAGAGAACATAGCTTTGAATACTTTAGGTACAATTATTCACAAAACTTTGGAGGAATTGTACACACCTTTTATAGACAAGTTTGTTTCGGAGCAAGATATCGAGCAGGCTATTCAAAAAATTGATTCAGAGGTGTTGAAGCAATTTAAATTGGTGTATAAAGAAGGCGAAATTTCCAAAGGACGAAATTTATTAGCTTTTGAAGTAGCGAAACGCAATGTGTTTAATTTCTTAAAATCGGAATTGCAATCCATAAAAGCGGGTGATGCTGTTAAAATTTTGGCTTTGGAAGCGACTTTTGAGCGTGTTTTGGAACATCCGAGTTTGCCTTTTCCAGTGAAAATTGCAGGGAATGTTGACCGAATTGAAGTCCGAAACGGTACCATCCGAATTATAGATTATAAAACAGGTAAAGTAGAGAAAAGTAATGTTACCTTGAAATCTTGGAACGGATTAGTGGATGACATTAAAAATGACAAAATCATTCAAATTTTGGCGTATGCCTATATGTATGAAACCTTAGCCAAAGAACAACCGATGCAAGCGGGTATTATCTCCTTTAAAAATAGTAAAGCTGGATTTTTGCCTTTTACTTTAAAAGAAGAAAAAACAGAAGAATCCACTATCAATGCAGCTATTTTGAGCGCTTACTTGGAGCAATTAGTTGGCTTGTTGCAAGAAATTTTAGATCCAGCAATTCCATTTAAGGAGAAAGTATAATTGGATATGAGTTGGGTAAAAATCATCATCATTTTTCAGTTTTTTAAATCTACCATTTTGCTTAACGGCACGGTTTGTCTATTACCTTTATTATTTGGAGGGACTGAGTTTTTTAATAGTTGTTTTTTAAGCATAGGTTTTTTTTGTAGTCTTTTGTTTAAAGAGATTAATCGTAAAAATGAGTATTTGTTTTACTATAATAATCAAATTTCTAAGTCTGTTTTGTTCTTGATTTCTTGGATGATGACTTTTGTATTGCTTGTATTACTGAATTTAGTGTATCATTTTATTAGAAAAATTTAGGATGAAACACGTTTTAGAAATTGATAGTATCCAGAAGAAATTTGATTTAAAATCAATTCTTTCTGATGTTTATTTGAAATGCGAAACGGGAGATATCCTAGGACTTTTGGGTAGAAATGGTTCTGGAAAATCTACATTAATGCAGATTATTTTTGGCATTTTAAAAGCTGATTTTAAATTTATTCGAGTGGACGGTGTGGTAAAGTCCAAAACAAGTGAGTTGTTTAATGAAATAAGTTATTTATCACAAGATAATTTTCTGCCAAGAAATTTTAGGGTAGCAAAAGTAATAGCTTTATCCATAAAGAAGGATAAAATCAATGACTTTTATAGTGATGAAACGATAACAACTCTAAAGAATAAAAGTATTGGTGAATTGTCTTCGGGAGAGTTAAGATATTTAGAGATTAAGTTGGTGCTGAGCAATTCTTCTAAGTTTGTTCTGCTTGATGAACCCTACAATGGATTGTCTCCCTTATTAATTGAGAAGATTAATGATTTAATTCTTAAAAATTCTGCTCAAAAAGGGATAATTATAACAGACCATAATTATGAAAGTATAATTGGTATATCGACACGATTGACTTTATTAAAAGAAGGTAAATTACACCACATCAAAAATAAAGAGGAGCTGGTCGAAAAAGGATATCTATTTCGATGAATACTTTTAAATCTTCTTCAAGAATTGCATTAATACTTTGCTTAACTCCGTTTCATTTTCGATGTGGCTCATATGGCCGTCTGGGAAAGTTACCAATTCAGCGGTAGTTCCTTGGATTTGAGTGACGGTTTCTTCGTAGTTCAAAACAGGGTCTTTTTTTCCTAGGATTAATAGTTTAGGAAAAGCTGTAGTGTGGAGCAAGATTTCTCGGTCTTTACGGATTTTCATCCCTTCGAGAGAGGCGACGATGCCTTGCAAGGGCGTTTGTAAAGCTTCGATTTTTACTTTTTCGATGCGGTCGTTTAAACGGTCGCGGTTGTCTTCGCTGAATAAGTTGGCGATAGAAAGACGAATAAAGGTTTCGTAATCTTTTTTTACCGCTATAATGGCTCGGTCTCGGTTGGTTTTACGTTCGGCACTGTCTTCTTTGGCGGTGGAGTTGAGTAACACCAATCCTTTGACACTTTCAGGATACAACTCGGCATAGGCTAAAGCTACGTAACCGCCCATGGAATGCCCGATGAAAACCGCTTTGCGGAGACGCAAACTAGAAAGCACTTCGTGTACTGCATCGGCATTGTCTTCCATAGTTTGGAGGTAACCCATAGGTTCGGTTTGGCCGTGACCTAACAAATCGATGGTGATGACGCGGTATTTTTGACTCAAAACGGGTACTAAAGCATTCCACATCGATTGGTTTTCTAGGAAGCCATGCAATAAAACAATAGCAGTTCCTTTTCCTGTGTCGGTGAATGCGATAGAAGTGTTTTTGTAGTGGAGGGTTTTCAAAGCTCAAATGTTTTTGCAAAAGTACTTTTTATTTCTAGATTTTTTGAATTCAAAATGTAACCTATATAAAGCCAAATGTTGGTTTTTAGCCCCGATAGTAGCGAAAATCCTCTAGTGCCG
>ERZ650302.856-NODE-856-length-17105-cov-19.929677_pt1 | contig 17105 bp, 6 predicted proteins | sample MGYA00376238_ERZ650302 | MGnify/ENA primary metagenome ERZ650302 (study PRJEB26733, sample SAMN07839298) | wastewater metagenome | biome: urban; feature: wastewater treatment plant; material: waste water | place: USA: North Carolina | collected 2016-04-28 ... | reverse complement strand
AACCACAACAGGTAGTCTGGTTGTACAAGTGATTGATGATGTTCCGACTGCTGTGAATGATAGCAATAGCATTCCTGTAGGTAGTTTGGCAGTAGTTACTGGTAATGTGGTCAGCAACGACACGAAAGGTGCAGATGGCGCACGAGTAACTACAGTAAAATCAGATACTGCTGGTGGGGCAGATGTCACGATTAATCCAGTTGGAAACTATCAAGTTAGTGGTCAATATGGCACATTAACGATTCATTCCGATGGTAGCTATAGTTATGCACGTAATGCAGGTTCAGCTGGTGGTGTAAGTGACGTATTTACTTATACTTTAACGGATGGCGATAACGACAAAGCAACAGCACAATTGACAATCACTATTGCTGATGCAACCCCGACCAGCACAATACCAACGGCTGGTGGTGCAACAACGACAGTCTATGAATCTGGTTTAAATGGTGGTACAGAAGCTTCAACCAATAAAGAAACCACCAGTGGCACAATTAGCTTTACCTCTCCAGACGGTCTGGCAGTCAGTGATGCAATCAAGCTGGGTGGGCATACTTTAACTACCACGAATCAGAGCTTTTCAGATGGTCTAACTGCGCGTTATGAATACAATGCAGCAACTGGAACGGGGACGATTTATTATAGTTATACCTTGCCTGCAAAAACGAGTGGCGATAATACAACAGCTACTTTCGCTGTTGAAATCAAGGATGCTGATGGAGATAGTGCAACAGCAGGGAATTTGGTTATCAATATTGTTGATGATGCACCAATCACCGTAGCGGATACAGGAAGTGTTACAGAAGGCGCGCTTTTGACCAAAGATGCAGCCAGTGGTGTACTTTCTAGCGACCAGTCAGGCGCAGATGGTTGGGCTATAGGTGGCGGTGTGGTCGGTGTTGCTAAAGGCAATACAGGTACAACTTCGAGTACTGGAGTAGGAACAAGCATCACAGGTGATTATGGTACGCTTACATTAAATGCCAATGGTAGTTATAGCTATAAAGCGGATCCAAACAAAATAACAGCCAATGCACAGGATGTATTTACTTATACAGTGCGTGATGCGGATGGTGACTTAAAAACATCTACCCTTACCATTAATGTGCAGGACGTTACAGCCAATCCATTAACTACAGTGGGTAGCGTACGTGAGGATGGGATCGATGCCAATGGTACTCAGCCTGCGGGAACAGATGCGAGTAGTTCTAGCAATATTATTAATGGTGATTTGAATCTACAGACGGGTTGGACAGCACAAGCAAAAACAGGCACTACAGCAAATGGAACGTATACCGTCAATTCAGATGGTACTTATAGCTTTACTTTAACTTCAGCAACCAAAGATTTAGCAGGCAATGAAACCAATAGCTTCACTTACACTGCTGTAGACCAATATGGCAATACGGTCACCAATACCGTAACCATTAGCATTGTTGACGATAAACCTAAAATCAGTGAGAACGATGCAAATGTTGGTCGTGTAACTGTTGATGAAACTAATTTTGTCTCAGGTTCTGTTTCTGCAACAGATGCTAATTTTGTCAAAGATGTATTCACCCCTGTGTATGGTGCAGATGGTCAAGCTACAAGTAATGCGTTGATTTATGCACTTAACATTAGTTCCAATGGTGTGGATAGCGGATTAGATACCACCAGTGGCCAAAATGTCTTGCTGTATAAAGTAGGTAATCAGATTGAAGGACGTGCGGGTAGTGCATCAGGCGATGTGGTATTTCGTATCTCCATTGATCCGACCACGGGCGCTGTTACCTTAACTCAATCAGAAGCACTTAAACATCCAGTGGGTGGTTCTTCTTATGATGAAAGTCTTTCTATCAGCAATGCAGGTTTAATTACCCTAACTGCAACTGCTACAGATGGTGATGGTGATGCGGTCACCAGTGATCCTGTTGCGGTAGGTGATCGTTTTATCTTTAAGGATGATGGGCCATCAATTGGTTCTGCGCCAGCAGTAACTTCTGTAGATGAAAAAGGTCTAGCGACAGGAAGTGAACCAAACACATCGTTACTCACCGCAGAAGGCAATTTGAGTGTGAGTTATGGTCAGGACGGTTCAGGTAATGGCGGTGGTTTAAGCTTTGCTGCAAATCAAACTGCTTTAAAGGCAGTGCTAGATAGTACAGGTAATAGCGGTATAAGCTTTAGTATTAATGCGGCAGGTAACGTACTGACAGCCACGCGTGGCGGCAGTGATGTGTTCAAAGTCACTTTGGATACGACTACAGGCAAATATACCTTTGAACTATTGGGTTCATTAAACCATCCAAGTCATACTACACCATTGAATCTGAATTTTGACTTTATTGCCAAAGATGGTGATGGCGATACGGCATCTGGTAGTTTCGTTGTTCAAGTGATTGATGATGCACCAAAAACTGAGATTGTGATCACGATGGATGAGGATCATAGTTATGGTCCGTTCACCACCTCAGCTGATTCACGACTTGAGAATATTACCATTCAGGATGCGAATGGTAATACCATTGCTGGAACAGATAACGGTAATGGAAGCAAAAGTTTCAGTGTTGCACATGGCACTGTGACTGTAGATGAGGCTGGTCGAATTACTTATAAACCTGCCGATAACTATAGTAACTATGATGGAAGCTCTTCGACCAGTCCCGATACATTTAAAGTACTAGTTACTGATGACAGTGGGCAAACCACAACAACCAATGTGACTGTAAATGTAAATCCAGTCGCAGATGCACCAAATTTAGCCGGAACAACGGGTGTGGGTGGTAATGTAACACTAGCAAATGTGACTACGAATGAAGATACGGCTGTTATATTGGGTCTGAAAGCACCACGTGTAATCGATGCTATTGATCAAAATGGCAATACAACAACGGGTGATAGCCCAGAACGTCTAGGCGTGATTACCTTAAGCGGTATTCCTGCTGGCGCAGCGCTCTTATCTGGTACTGATGCTACATTATTCACATCGAATGGCGGCAATATCTCCATTTGGTTAACCGATGTTAATCATCCGACTGATGAAACCAAACCAGCAAATGCTTTGGAGATGACGTCTGCTGAGTTTGAAGCATTAAAGGTTTTACCACCTGCGGAAAGTCATGCCAACTTTACCGTAACGGTAAGTGTAACCAGTTATGAAGTTGACGATAGCGGTGCTAAAGTTTCTGGTGTTAACGGTGCAACCAGTACTGCAACAGTCGTGGTCAATGTTCAGGCGGTTACGGACGGTATCGATCTGAAAATTTCAGATGGCAATAGTTTTGTTGATACAAGCAGTGCAGCACCTGTGGTTCAAACCATTGCGGAAGATACTGCACTTAATTTGACTAATTTGTTGCAAGTGACATTAGCGACTACTGGCGATAACAACACGACTGCTGACATCGACGGTAGTGAGCAACGCTGGATGACCATTACGGGGCTACCAGAAGGTACAACCTTAACTGTAAGTGGACAGCCTCACACCATTACTGCAACAGAATCGTCGAATGGCTATCGAATAGACATTCCAAATAATTACAATGGCGTTTCACCAAGCTTACCATCGATTACAGTGACACCACCAAAAGACTTTAGTGGTGACATTAACAATATCCAGATCACGCTACATGCGCAGGACCAAGATAGTGATGGTGTAGGTAATGGGCCGACTACTGGAACTGAAATTACTGACAGTGTTTATTTAAATCTACATGTTACGCCAGTAGCAGGTGATGTCGCAGCAGGTGATGTTTCTACCAATGAAGACACAGCAGTTGCTTTCCTGCAAAATGTAAGAGTGACGGATACGGGTACTGGTACAGAAGTCATTACACAAGTCGCATTTGAAATTCCTACAGGCTGGCTAGTGACTGCTCCAAGTAATAATGGAGGGTGGAGTGTAAGTGGAGATGGTTCGAGTGGATCTCCATATACCATCACTTTTGACAATACCTTGAATGAAGTGCAACGTGAGGCTATCTTGGACAGTTTCACAATCTTGCCGCCAGCACACAGTAGTCAAGATGCAACCATTCAAGTAAGTGTAACATCAACTGATACCAATGGTTTGGATACAGATACCCAGACTAAAACTTTGCCAATAAAAGTCACTGTAAATCCTGTTGCTGAAATCGTGGGTAATCTTCCTGGTTCAGGTGATTCTGATAAAGATGGTACAGCTGACCTGACCATGACAGGTGGTCACAGTTACACGACAGCAGGTGCAGAAGACACATGGTATACACTGGGTACTGAGAGTGGATTTAACCTTGCCAATGGCTGGACGAATCAGGACGCAGATGAACTGACTTATGCACATTTAACTCCTGAGTTAGTTTCAGGGGATAGCTATGCGACAGTCATCGGATCACAATTCAAATGGACAGTTTCTGGTGTTGACTATACTGCAACTTATACAGGCACACCAATTGATGTACCTGTTAGTGCATTGTCAACATTACAGTTCTTGGCTCCTGAAAGTGTATCGGGTACCTTTAAAATCAAAGTTGAAGCTTATACAGTAGACTATGATGATGACAATGAAGGGACGGGTACACCAGCGACAGCAGTATCAGGTGAAGCTTGGTTAGAAGGTATTATCATCGCACCTGTTGCTGATGGTATTAATACCTTGTCATTAAATGGTCGTGCGATTGGTTTGGAAGATACGCCAATCCCACTGTCTATTACGCCAAGAAGTTCTGATCCATCAGAAACCTTTAATATCACCATTTCAGATATTCCTGCTGGTGCAAAAATTATCTATGGCGGCGTAGAACAAACGATTACTAACGGTTCAGTCACGATCTCTAACTTTAGTACATCTACGCCACTGACGATTACTCCACCTTTTAACAGCAATGTAAACTTTACCTTAAGTGTTACTGCGACGGCGACGGATGGTAGCGTCACATCTGCTTCATCTAGTCCGCTCTCTATACCTGTTACAGTTTATGGTGTAGCAGATACACCGACAATTACCTTAAAAGATTATGACAGTAATCAGTCTGGTGTACAGTCTTATACAACCACTGAAGCTAATCTGGATGGTACTGCCCAGCATAAAGTGTCACTCTCTAATTTGATTGAAAATGTTTCATCGATTGATAATACAGATGGCTCAGAAAGCTTTACCCTTCGTATCACTGGCTTAGCCAAAGATTTCAATCTGGGTGGACGAGCCACTGTTTTGGTCACTGGCACAGGTGAAGAACGTGTCTGGGTGATTAAACCAACAGATTTAAATAATGTATTTATCACAGTACCAGAGAATTACAGTGGCAATGTGAATTTCAAAGTTGCAGGCGTTTCTACTGAAAATGATGGTGATTCCAAAACTGGTGCATTAACTGACGTTAATTTCACAGTGACACCTTCTGCCGAAGCAGAAGCAACGACCAGTGCGACACTGGTTGAAGATGAAATTACGACCCTGAATTTTGGCATTGTTCATGTAAATGGTGACAATGACGAAACTTTGGGACATGTTTGGATTGCACAGGATCAGGCGGCAGGAGCAAACTATACTTTATATCTAGGTACAGGCACATCGGCTGTTCTCTTAAGTAATGCAGGCTTACCAATCAAAACCATTGATGGGGTGGACTACTACGAATTGACTGCTGAACAAGCTCAAACCTTGGCAGCTAAAGGTGGTGATCAGCTTGATGGTGATCAGGGCTTCTTCACTTATAAATATGAAGTGACCGATAATCATTATGGTTCGGTGCAAACCGCACCAGCGGACACGGTGGTTAAAGAGGGACAATTAAAATTAACGGCGAGTGCAGTTACCGATGCTGTTGAGTTATCTGTTACTGGTATTTCTGGAATAAGCAATACCACTTCATCATCAGATCAACATGCAAATGATGATGCTACTCCAGACACCGCAACACTGACTGCAACGGATACTGTGACCGTTAATCTGAACGTCGCTTCGATTGACCATGATGGCAGTGAACACGTGGTTCGTATCTTGATCGAAAATGTGCCAGAGGGTGTAACTGTACAAGGTGCAAATGTTCAACAGATAGGTGCTGGTACATGGGTACTGGTCTATCAGGCAAATAATGCACCTTCAATCAACGCACAGGGTGGTATTGATGTACCAGTCACTTTCAAGATTAGTTCCAACGCGGTTGGCTTAACAGACCATCCGATTAAGATAACTGTACAGACACAAGATCTAGGGTCTGATTTGACTGCTATAACAGACATCAAATCTGATTCAGTGACATGGTATCTAAATACAGATTTTGCTGAGGCTCCAGGCAGTAAAGCACCGCTTATTGACCAATGGCAATATAATGATGCATCTGCTACGGAAGATACACCATTTAAATTAAGCGATGTGGTAGATCAAGCCATTACCATTCAGGATAATTCGGCAAGCAACTTGTTTACTGTCACCTTGAAAGATTTACCAGCAGGTACAATCGTCAATGGTATGGTACAAACCATGATCGATACAAATAATGATGGTAACCCTGATACCCCAGTATGGACAGCAAGTGTTACGGTAGATCCGAATGCCACTGATGCCGAAGCCGAAGCTGCTTTGCAAAATCTGTTAGACAGTATTGTGATCACGCCACCAGCAGACTGGAATGATAATGGTCAATCTGGACAGTTCCATTTCGATGCGACACTTACGACTTCGGTCTTGGGTGGCGCTACCGAAGAGGCAACGATTCAAGACATGACGATTCCAATCGCTCCTGTGACGGATAATCCGATATTCACCATGTCTGGAGATAGTATGGTGGGTGAGGGTGCGACAGCAATCACAAGTTCTATTACACTCGACCCTGCCGATGGAAGTTTTGGTAAGGTTGTCGATGGTAAAATGTATGTGCAAGTCAATGCTGCTGATACAACCGATGCCATGGAAGGTGGTCAGCTATACATCACGGGTAGTACAACACCACTTGTTTTACAAAGTGTAGATATTGATGGTGGTGGTACAACTGATGGTGATTTCTACGTCATTGACATTGGTGAAAATGGCGGAACAGTAGACTTAACGTATACCATGCCAAATGGTGAGAAAACTGTACCAGGTAATGTATCATTTACTGCTTATGCAAACGTACAAGAAGACGGTGCAGATGTTAAAGCAGTCAGTGTCACGGGTTCTGTGGAAGTTCAACGGATCAATAATGGTGTAAATGTTGTTTCACAAAACTTTATTGGTAATGAGTCAAATGCAATTGAGCTGACTGGTGCAGGTGGACTAAGCGTGAGTTTGAACGATTCAGATGGTTCAGAGTCTTATGGTGCAATTTTGCTATCTGATGTTCCAAATGGCTTCTTGGTTTATGTCGGAAATGATGCGGCATCCGCAACGCTTGCAAGTAATGCAGGTGGTGATGGCACAACCAACACTTGGGTACTCTCAGAAAGTGGTGGACTACCAGCTTATGTTGCGATATTACCGCCGATACACTGGAGTGGTACTGTTGAAAACTTACAGTTGGTTGTAACTTCTGGTGAAAGTAGCTTATCTCCTTTAACTGAAACCAAAGACATTGGAGATTTGGTGGTTAATGCCGTAGCCAATGGCGTTGATATCAAACCGACTCAAACTTTCGGTAAAGAAAATGAGATTATTCCACTTAACCTGAATGCATCGATGCATGATCCAAAAGTTTCAGAAGTTGCAAATGACAGCAGTACTGAAACTATGACCATTAAACTCACAGGTCTGGGTCAATATGCCTCTTTTTATATCGATGGTGTACAGATTTCATCTAGTCAAATTACAGTAAGTGGAACTGGATCAAGTACGACTTATACCATTACAGGTTTAACCCAAAGCAATATAGATAAGTTAGGCTTTAAACAGGCGAAAGCAGCTTTAACTGATCAGGATTCAGCGACTACAGGTACACAAATCGGGGTAGAAGCATGGACAGTTGAAAGTGGTGCTGTAAATAATGCATCTGCTCATGTTTCTAAGAACATTACTGTAAATATGACGGCCCAACAGGCTACAACAGGTAATGATACCTTGCTATATACAGCAAGTAGTATTAATGCTGGAGCAGGTACAGATACGATTCAGCTCCGTTCTGGTGAAACTGTATCAGGTGCTACTTTGGCAGCAAATCTGAAGAATGTTGAAGTGCTGGATTTGTCTGTAAATGGAGCAAATAATATCACTAGCCTGACAGCATCACATGTATTGACCATGACTGATGCGGCACATACCTTGAAGATCAATGGTACTGCTGAGGATACTGTTGAACTTGGTTTAGGCTGGACACAAAGTGCACCCAATAATGGTTATGTGACATACACCAGTACCGTATCGGGTACGGCTGTCACTTTGCTGGTGAGTGAAAATGTTCATACCCAATCTGGAGTAAATCCATTATCAGCGAGAAGCTTCAGCGTAGCTGAAACCAGTTCGGATGATGTGATTGTGGCCAAAGCGGGTAACGATACCATTACGACGGGTCAGGGTCACGATACATTGATTTATAATGTGCTAGATGCGAGTGATGCCAAAGCGGGGCATGGTATTGATCATTGGACAGATTTCGGTTTTGGTTCTACCGCAACAGATAGCAATGCCGAAACGATTCAATTCTCATCAGAATTCTTTAATGATTTGCTTAGTGATAGTGATTTGACATCATCTCATCTTTCACAAGTCGAAAAATTCATTAAGGTTGACTATGATGCAGCAACTGAATCTGCAACCGTGAAAGTAGATCGTGATGGTGAAGCAAATGGTTCAAATTATCAGGATCTTTTGGTCTTAGAACATCAAACTTCGAATGTAACGCTTGCAGAGCTGTTAAATAATCATCAAATTACGATTGGCTAACTTATCGTGTTGATGAATAAAAGTTGCCCCATCCGTGGGGCAATTTTTATGCTAGATGTGAATAATTTCGCTAAATCATTTAATGGCAAAACAAAATTCCAGTACAATGCTTGAGTTTTGATTTTCCTCATCATCATTATTATAGTCGTGAAACAATATCATGAATAAACGGGATGTATTAATAAAGACGAGTTTATGTTCACTTCTTAGCCTTTATATGCCTTTACTTTATGCAGCGTCTGGTCAGGAAATTGCAACTTCGTTAAAAGATAATTTACAAGGTGTATTTACCCCAAAATCGGATGATCATTTTAATAAAGTAGATCTTAAACAGCTCTCAAATTTTGATGTCGATACCTCAAAGTTTGATGAACTTCCTGTTATCGGTTCAACACATTCCAATACGGTCAATACTGCGGGATTGAGCTTGGTAAGCCCCACTTCAAGAACGCTTGATATTTCTGAGGCAGTGAAAATTGCGGTTCAGCGACATCCTGAAATTAGTCAAAATATTGCGAGTCTTGCTTCTCAAAATGCCAATATTGATGTGGCTAAAGCTGCATATTATCCTCAATTATCGGGTGGTATTTCGACTGGAGATATGACTTCTGGCGAACGCGGTCGGCAGTTATTAAGTCTTAATGCGACACAGATGGTCTATGATTTTGGTAAGGTCAAATCCAGTGTGGATATTCAAAAAGCCAGATTAGCATTGCAGCAGGCGCAAGTGCTGGTCAAGATTGATGAGGTTGCACTTGAGGTTGCAAGTGCAATCGTGAATCTAAAACGCTATGAGGAAGTCTGTCGCATTGCACAGCAGCAAGTAGATGGGATTGCACGTATTGCTGAGATTGCCAATTTGCGTGCAAATGCTGGCATTAGCAGTCAGGCAGATCCCGTGCAGGCGAAGTCGTATCTTGAAGCTTCCCAATCAAATTTAATTGCTCAACAAACACAATTAAGACTGTATCAACAAAAATTACGGACTTTACTGGGCTTTGATATCAGTCGGATCAACTGGAAAATACCTGAAAATGTAGTCACTGAATCAAAGATTTTTGAAGCACCTAAAATCAATACGATTCCTACGATTATGTCTGCTCAAGCAGAAGTAAATGTCGCAAAAGCACAGAAAACTCAGACAGATCTCAGTCGTTACCCTACTTTAAATTTAGTTGGAACGCTAAGTCAGGCACTGAATGGTGTCAATCCAAACAATAACAAGGATGACGGATTTGATAGTTCAATTAAATTTGAAGCAAGCAGTAACTTCTTTCAGGGTGGATCAGTGGGGGCGCAAAGTCGCGCTGCAAGTTATGCAGAAGAAGCTGCCAAAGCCAAAGTACAAAATAGTTATATGGATATTCTGGAACAGATTCGCATGACTGAGGAACAAGTCACAAATAAACAACGGCAGATGCAGGTTTTGGTTGCCAGACAATCAACCACCACCAGAACAAAAGAATTATATCAGGAGCAATATAAGCTTGGTACGCGGACAGTAGTGGACTTACTTAATGCTGAACAAGCCATTCATAGTGCAAATATGGAAATTGAAAATAATCGTTATGATATTTATGCAAATCTAGTCCAACTTATCTCGACTACAGGTCAATCACGAGATGTTTATCATCTTAATCGTCTATCCATTCAGGGGGTTGAGGTTCAGCCATGAGTACGATGAATTACCAGCCATATCTTCAGGCAATTTTATTGATTGCCAAACATTATCGTATCGAAACCTCTGAAGAACGTATCCGTTTGCAGATGGATTGGGCAGGGGCTAGTGCAGCAGATGAGGTCGTGAAAACGATTGCACGTCAGATTGGCTTAAGTGTACGTAAAAGTAAATTTTCAAAAGAGATGCTTAATCCATGGCGTTTACCAGTCATCGTGGTATTCAAGGATGGTCAAGTTGGTGTGGTTGATCAGGCAGATGTCGATCATAATGTCAGTATCCAGATGAGTGGTGATCAGGGGCTTGCGCAAAGTTTTGTTGCTTCTGACCTTCAACATGAAATTGAAAGTGTTTATATCCTGCGACCTGAAAAATCAGTTGCAGATGCGCGTATTGATGAATATATCAAACCTTATGAGAGTAGTTGGTTCTGGTCGATCGTGTTACGTGACTGGAAACGATATATCGATATTATGTTTGCATCATTAATTGCAAATATTCTGGCACTGGCAACCATTATATTTTCAATGCAAGTCTATGATCGAGTCGTGCCTTCTCAGTCAATTCCTACGTTATGGGTGTTGGCAGGTGGTGTATTGATTGCGGCAATTTTTGAATTTGTTTTACGTGTAGCGCGTATCTATTTATCAGATATTATTGGTAAACGAGCAGACTTGCGTATTTCAGATCGGGTTTTTGGTCATACGCTCAGAATTAAAAATAGTGAGCGTTCCAAATCAACAGGTACTTTTATTTCCCAAATTCGGGAGTTGGAAGGGGTGCGGGAGCTAGTCACCTCAACGACGATTAGCGCCATTGCCGACTTGCCATTTTTCTTTTTATTTTTGGTTATATTCTGGATCATTGGCGGCAATCTTTTCTGGGTCATGGTACTTGTTGTACCGCTTATGATTATTCCAGCCATATTGGCACAAAGACCACTGGCTAAACTTGCCAGAGAGGGAATGCGTGAGTCTTCGATTCGTAATGCAATATTGGTGGAATCAGTGCAAGGCATAGAGGACATTAAGCTGTTACGCGCTGAATCCAGATTCCAGAATCAATGGAATCATATGAATGAAATGTCTGCCGATATTAGTATGAAGCAGCGTAAAATAGTGGGCGTGATGACTGCATGGACGCAAAAAGTCCAAGGTCTGACTTATGCTCTTGTGGTACTTGTTGGCTGTTTTGCCGTGATTAGTGGAGAAATGACCACAGGTGCATTGGTTGCATGCTCAATTTTATCTTCACGAATGTTGGCACCAATTGCACAAATTACGGGTGTTTTGGGACGTTTACAGCAAGCCAAAGTCGCAAAAAGTAGTCTTGATGAGTTAATGAAAAAGCCAGTTGACCAACCTGATCGGGCGCATTTGATCCATCGCTCAGTATTGTTGGGTGATTATCAATTGAATGGCACTTTATTTAAATATAATCAAGATGATGCAAAACCCAATCTAGCGATTGCTCAACTAGCAATTCGGGCGGGAGAGAAAATTGCAATTTTAGGCCGAAATGGCGCGGGGAAATCCACATTATTGCAATTATTATCAGGCATGCAAATGCCGCAGCAAGGTAATATTTATCTTGATGGTCTTGATTTATCACTGATTGATCCTGCTGATATTCGTCGTGATACAGGGTTACTTAATCAGAGTGCGCATTTGTTTTATGGCACAATCAGGGAAAACCTAACTTTAGGCGCACCTTTAGCCTCAGATGATGACTTGATTCAGGCGCTCAAAATGACAGGAGCTTGGTCATTTGTACAAGATAAAAAAGAAGGTCTTGATCATCTTGTACTTGAGGGTGGCTTAGGTTTCTCTGGTGGACAACGGCAGGCTTTGTTGCTGTCACGCTTGCTTATTCGCCAACCTAATATTGTATTGTTAGATGAGCCAACAGCGTCGATTGATGATGTAGCAGAAAAACAATTTATTGATCATCTAATGAATTGGATGGGGCATCGGACTTTAATTGTTGCAACTCATCGGCGAGCTGTTTTGGCATTAGTTGATCGAATTATTGTCATGAATGAGGGGAAAATTGTGATGGATGGTCCACGCGATCAGATTTTGAGTCAATCAAATAATCAAACTCATCCATCCAGTGGGGCACAATAATGAATGAACAACCACAACAAACAAAACGTCCTGCTAAAGCTTCATTTCATGAACCACCTTTACCTAAATCGAGTATGGTCATCTGGATTATTGGCTTAGGACTTTTGGTGTTCTTTATATGGGCTGCTTTATTTAAATTGGAAGAAGTTTCTACAGGTACGGGTAAAGTTATTCCATCTTCTAAAGAGCAAATTATTCAGTCATTAGAGGGTGGTATTTTGACCAAACTCGATGTTAAAGAAGGTGATATTGTAGAAAAAGGCACCATATTGGCACAATTTGATCCGACTCGCTTTGCATCTAATGTAGGTGAATCGCAGTCTTTGCTCGTTTCTTCATTGGCCACTTCGGCACGTTTACGGGCAGAAGTAAATGGAACTGCATTACAATTTCCCGAGATAGTTCAAAAAGATTCGCAATTGGTTCGTGAAGAAACACAGTTGTATAATACACGACGGATAAATTTAGAAGAGTCAATATCAGATCTAACGACTTCTTTAACATTGGTACAGCAAGAGCTAAGAATGACTGAGCCGTTAGTTGCTAAAGGAGCTGCAAGTGAGGTAGAGGTTTTAAGGTTAAAACGTCAAGCTTCTGATTTACAAAAGCAAATTAATGATACACGTAGTCAGTATTATGTAAAAGCAAGGGAAGAATTATCCAAAGCCAATACCGACGTAGAAACACAACGGCAGATTGTGAAAGGAAAATCAGATACATTAAATCGTACAGTCTTTAGAGCGCCTGTTCGCGGTGTGGTAAAAGAAATCGATGTAATGACTTTAGGTGGCGTAATTCCTCCTAATGGCAAGATTATGACGATTGTGCCGTTAGATGAACAGCTTCTGATCGAAGCTAGAATTTCGCCAAGAGATATTGCCTTTATTCGTCCAAACCAACAAGCTTTAGTCAAAATTACAGCGTACGATTATGCGATATATGGCGGATTACATGGCAAAGTGACCGTGATATCTCCTGATACGATTCGAGATGAAGTTAAACAGGATCAATTTTACTATCGGGTTTATATTCGCACTGATTCAGATAAGCTGCGAAATAAACAGGGTAAGACTTTTGCGATTACGCCTGGAATGGTGGCGACAGTTGATATTCGCACTGGACAGAAAACAGTGCTGGACTATTTGATTAAGCCATTCAATAAAGCCAGAGAAGCGTTAAGAGAAAGATAAAGTCTTAAATTTTATGGATTTTGTAGGGGACTGTTCTAAATTTTGTGTAAGTACTTAATTTTCATTTATCCTTCAGAGGATAATTACAAAAGGTACTTCACATGGATGAAGCAACAATCAAAAGTATGGCTGCCGAATTGGCTAAAGGTCTAAAAACACCAGAAGACTTAAACCAAATGACAGCAGTCTTTAAAAAATTCATGATTGAAACTGCACTCAATACTGAACTTTCAGACCATCTCGGTTATGAAAAGCATCAGCCCAAGAAAGGCTCAAATAGCCGTAATGGGTTTAGTTCTAAAACCATTACAACTCAAGATGGACAACTGGCTTTAGATATTCCCCGTGATCGAGAAGGTTCATTTGAGCCACAAATTATCAAAAAGCACCAAACACGCATCACCAGTATGGATGACCAAATCCTCTCACTGTATGCAAAAGGAATGACTAATAGGGAAATTGTAGCCTTCTTCAAAGAAATGTACGATGCCGATGTGTCAGCATCTCTCATCAGCAAAGTTACCGATGCTGTGATTGAGCAAGTGACTGAGTGGCAAAATAGAGCCTTAGATAGCCTTTATCCTGTTGTCTATCTTGACTGTATTGTTGTCAAAGTCCGTCAGCACTCCAATGTGATTAACAAGTCCGTATACCTTGCTTTAGGCATCAATATGGATGGGCAAAAAGAATTACTGGGTATGTGGATTGCTCAGACAGAAGGTGCCAAATTCTGGCTGTCAGTCATGACAGAGCTAAAAAATCGAGGAGTACAGGACATTCTTGTTGCCTGTGTAGATGGATTAAAAGGCTTCCCTGACGCGATAGCCTCTGTTTACCCTCATACTGATATTCAACTGTGTATCGTGCATGTTGTACGCAATAGCCTGAGATTTGTAAGCTGGAAAGACTACAAAGCTGTTACGTCGGGTCTGAAAGCGATTTATCAGGCAAGTACAGAGGAAAATGCTTTAAAATCCCTAGACATCTTCTGTGATCAATGGAATCACCAGTATCCCAAAATTGGAGAATCCTGGCGGGCCAATTGGGAAAATATCCGAACGATCTTTAGCTATCCAGCCGAAATACGTCATGCAATTTATACAACAAATGCGATTGAGTCGTTGAATAGCGTAATACGCCATTCAACGAAGAAGAGGAAAATCTTCTCATCTGATGACTCAGTAAAGAAGGTCATTTACTTAGCAACATCAAATGCTGCGAAGAAATGGACGATGCCAATTCAAAATTGGCGTTTAGCAATGAATTGGTTTACGATTCAGTTCGATGATCGATTAAAAGATCATTTATAAAAAATGGAACTTACACAAAATAATTTACAGGCTCGTGGAAGACATTTTAAATGGTTTTTCGCATAGACATTTTAATTGGTGAATAACAATGACTGTTTTTAGTTAGTGGCAATCTGTGACAAAAATACACTAAGGATTTGTTTTTGATACATTTTATTAAAAAATGTGTATCAATGTGGCAAGCCTATAATATAGATAAAAACAGTGAAACCCTTATCAGATAAGGGTTTCGTTGCATCCTAATAAGGTGCGTATGGTGTGTATCAAAAAGATGGCGATTTTTGATCAATTCAAGTGACCTAAAAAATAATAAAACCCACAAAATTCAATGAAATTTGAATTTTGAGAGCGTCAACTAATCATATTTAGCAAAAATTAGGCATTTATTATGCAAATCTTATGCAAAAATTAGGCAAATATTTAGCAGAAATTTAGCAATTTTAAATATCTAAACTTCAAAAATAGCTTTTATCCAAAAGCTTTAACAAAGAAATTCCATAGGACAAGATCAACATTGAGCAATAGCGAATTGTTATCGGTAATGTAGTCGTTCACCTTGCGTGTACTATTACATTACACATCTTGCCTCATCGTACAAATTCTAGTTTGCGTATATTTGCCTTTATTTGCTACATACCAAACACTAGGATTTGCCTTAATTTGATCTTATTTGCTGATTTTTGCTTTTAGTTGCGTTTTTTTGATAAAACCATTTGCTTTAATTTGATGAAATTTGCTCTTTTTTGATAAAAAAACAGCACTCAACACGAAGAATTATTCAATTTTCTCCATTCAGCCATCAAAACAGCATCTTCTTCCTCAAAAGTCGTTTCACCCTCTAAAATACGCTGCTGTCTAGCCTGATCTTTAACATGACAGGCATCAATAATGTCCTGGGAAAACTCATGATCAACAATCCCTTTAGCACTTTTAAATGCATTAAGTAGCTTCTCTCTGTCATACATATCTTTAGATCTCCTCTATTCAAAACACCCAAGCTTGATCGAATCAGAATCAATCCTGGGCTTTAGGTTCAATTATTTCATTAGCAGCAAACAGACCAGGATTAGTAATCCTAATATTCTCCTGACAGTGGCGACAAAGCATTAGTCCAGCAAACATCTGAACATTTTCCTTTGATTCACAAATTCCACATGATTTAGGAAAAGAAATAATACTTGCCGAATTGACCAACTCTGTTGACATAACAATTATCCTTAAAATGTACACACTGATTTTTAATAAGTTTTAATACTTTATACTTAATTTATTACCTAAAATCTGTACACGCCTTGTATGATCCAGGTGTACAAATAATTCTCTATAACTTTCATATCTTTAGACCTCAAAAGTCCTGATATTTTGTACAACACCCTGTACGGAACTATAATAATATAAATCAATAGCTTAACATCAAAAACACTCATTCTTTTGTACACAATTTCTTTATTTAAAAAATGACGTAAACCATTTATTTACAAAGTATTTCTGCTTTTATCGTTAGATGCGTGGTGTGTGAACCCAAAAATGTCGGTATGTACCGCCACCCAACCAACTAAATTGACTTAACTGACATAAAAGATAGTGCTTGGCTCAAGGAGAGTTTACTTACTGAGATCCAAATAGCAAATTAAAAGTCAGATACAAGAAAACCATACAGGCGCTAAAACTCATTCAAATGCGATTTAAGCCACTTTTTCATCTAAACCATAAAGAACACTATCAAACTAGAAATCAGGCTAAAAATCGCAAATAAGAGCTAAATAGAAAGGTTTTTTCATCAAGATAGAAATGAATAGAGCGAGTGTCTACGAGCGAACCACTAAAATTTGCGTCTCGACTCTCTGAAAAACAGCTTTTTTAGGTTTATAAACCTAAAAAATTGAAATTTAGATGCAGAAATTTGAGCCTAGATAGAGCGAAGCGAGCATAAAGCTTTATGAGCGAAGCGAATTCCGAGTTGCTTTTGCTCTTGCCTTTGCTTTT
>ERZ650302.853-NODE-853-length-17167-cov-16.658427_pt1 | contig 17167 bp, 13 predicted proteins | sample MGYA00376238_ERZ650302 | MGnify/ENA primary metagenome ERZ650302 (study PRJEB26733, sample SAMN07839298) | wastewater metagenome | biome: urban; feature: wastewater treatment plant; material: waste water | place: USA: North Carolina | collected 2016-04-28 ... | reverse complement strand
AAGAGCACCCGGTGCATGCCCTGCCGCTGCCTGGAACGCGCTATGATTGCGGTTCCAAACTGGGTTATCTGAAAGCCAGTGTGGATTATGCGCTGAAACACCACGAGGTGGGCACGGCCTTTGCCCACTGGCTGAGCGCGCATCCGGCACGCTGAATGCAAAACCGCGCTGTACATTTGCTTGAAAACGCTGGCAAAGTGTTAGAGTCGCTCACAGAACCCAGTGTAACGGCCCTGGCTAGCACCAGTCACGTTGAAACACGAGTTCATGCGCCACGAAGGACCTCTCGCCGCACCACACCTGGATTCCCGCGCGGGCGGGAATCCAGGTGTGCCCACAGCGTGCTGACGGTCCGCACGCTCAATGCCACCGCGCACGCTGTGGCGCGGTCTGGGTTCCCGCCTTCGCGGGAACGACACAGGGGGTGAAACTCATGCTGGACACGCTCTAAGAGCGGCTAACAAAACCCAGCGAAGCGCGCTTGGCTAGGCGCGCGGCCGCAGACAGTACAAGGCGTACGGCAAGGCCGTGCAATGACGCCAGGAGGGTTTTGTGAGCGGCGCTTAAGGTGGTGTGTTCATGTATTGCTGGAGTAGCATATACTGTGTAAATTCACCATGGCAAAACTGCTGAAGAAAACGCTTTTTTATTAAGAATCAATGGATTGCCTGAAAACTCTTTTCCACTTAGCGGCGCGAAATAAAACCCGGCGCAGTGATCCTGGCTAGGCGTGCGGTCGCAGATAGTACAAGCAGTACGGCCAGGCGTCGCAACGACGCCAGGAGGGTTTTGTCAGCGGCTTTGAGTGAATTGTGGTATTGGGTAGGGTAAATTTTGGTTTTGGTTGGAGGGTGTGCGATGAAACCCCGCTTTTCTTACTTGCATAGTGCAGTTCTCGCTGTCAGTGTTGCGCTCCCGCAGGCTGTTATGGCAACGCCTGCTGGTGATGTGCTGCTCGCGGTTGGTCCTGCTTATGTGCAGACGGCCAACGGTGAGGTACATCCTGCTCGCAAGGGCCTACAGGTTGCTGCGGGTGAACGGATTATGACTCGGACAGGCGGGTATGTTCATGTGCGGATGAGAGATGGTGGCCTGGTGGCTATTCGCCCTGATTCTGTGTTGGATATCCAGGTGTTCGAGTACCCGGTCGATCATCCTGAAAAAGGCCGAGTGCGCTATAGATTACAGCAGGGTGTTGCTCGCTCGGTAACCGGAGCAATCGGTGAGGCCAATAAAGAAGCATTCAGAATGAATACACCAGTGGCGGCGATTGGTGTGCGTGGTACCGATTTTGTTACCCAGACAGATACCTTGGTGACGAGGGTCAGCATCAATAGCGGCGCTGTGGTGGTGGCTCCTTTTGCCAACAACCAAGGTTGCAAGGCGGAAGGATTTGGCGCGTGCTTAAGTAATGCATTAGTGTTACGTGCGGGCAAGGAAGTAGGATATGTGGAGGTAGGCGCTCAAGATGGTGCCCCACGATTGCGTAAAGAGCAGCGTTTGCCGTTACCCCCTGCCCATCCCGATGAGCCTGTAGCCATTTTGCAGGAAAATCGTGCCGCCCGCCTGGAGCAGGGTATTGGTGTTCAAACAGCCAAGCTGCCAGATAGTGTACATTGGGGACGCTGGAGTGTAGCCGAAGGCAGTGCGTCTCCGAGCGTGATGGATCTGGTTCAGGCAGGAAAATCAATTCACTTGGTCAATTTTTTATTTGGTGTCGGCGTAGAGCGTCTCCCGGATACTTTACCTAGCCAAGGGAGTATTGGTTTTCAGCTGGCAGGCGGTGAAGCCGTGGTGCGTCAATTGGATGGTGCATATAGTCCAGCATCATTGGCGTCTGGCCAGTTACGAGTGGATTTTACTTCGCAAACTTTCCAAGCAAATGCCAAAGTGACAGAATCCAATGCACAACATGTGCTCACTGCGGCGGGGCGTGTGGATCGTCCAGGCTATTTGATTGCCGATCCAACATTATCTAATTCAGCGCTACATACAGTGCTCAATCATGATCTGAATACAGCAGGTAGTGTGTTCACCAAAACCCTGGATGATGGCCGGACAGTTTTAGGTAGTGCAATCTGGAAACGTTGACCAATATCCATTGGCAAAGACAGCGGGCTTGGCTGTTTGCCTTTGTGCTGGCAAGTATTTTGTTGCTGCCATGGGTAGATGTGCTTGACGAGTGGTTTGCTGATTGGCGAATGCATATTACGGGACAGATGACGGCACCTCAGGCTTCACCTGTCGCCGTCGTGGCCATTGATGAAGCCACCTTAGATAATTTTGGTCCGTGGCCATGGCCTCGTGCAACGCTTGCTAATGTACTTGAGCATATTGTACGTCATTATCAGCCTGCCGCTATTGGCCTGGATATTGTGTTTCCGCCTAATGCTCAGCATCTGGAAGATGTGGCATTGGCAAAGATTTTACAGACACACCCAATTGTGGTTGGCCAATTGTTTGACCAAACGGGGTTGCAGCGGGGTGTGCCTGCTTATCAAGCGGTTACTCAAAATGACTCAGCTCGTTTGCCTGAGTATAGCGGTGTATTGGCAAGCAGTGCGCAGCTTGGTGTGGTCGCAGCAGGTCATATCAATGGCTTGCTGGATCATGACGGAAAGATGCGCCGAGCTTATCCATATGTTTGTGGGCAGCATGGTTGTAGCCCAAGTCTGGCTGCACGAGTGTTAGGCGTGGTTGCGAACCTTGAGCATTGGACGCTTAGCAAAAACCCCAAAAATAATACACCATGGCTGTTAACACCAGATGAGATGCCACATTTGGCGCTGGCATTAGATCAAGATTATGCCGTTACACTACCTTGGCGAGCCACACCAGGCTACGCAACTTTTTCGTTAGCAGATCTTTGGCATGCAAAAATTCCTACCGAGGCGCTGACTAATAAGATATTAATCATCGGCGCAACGGCCCATGGCATGGGAGACAAGGTCATTACGCCAATTAATGCGTTAACCCCCGGCGTAGAGGCGCATGCGACGTTGTTAACTGCGTGGCTGGATCAATCCCTACCCAGGCCATCTCCACACGCAAAGATTTTTGTATTTGTCATGCTAATATGTCAAGCCGTCATCTTGCTTTTATTAAGAAACCCATGGCACCATGGCGTCGCGACCATGGTCATGAGCTTAGCTCCAGTGTGGCTTAGCTTATATCTTTATCAACAGGGATGGATTTTTCCCGTTGCATCTAATGCAATTTACCCCTGGATGTTGTTTGTCTATACGCTTACTGCGCATGCGATACGCCGATACCAAGATTTGATCCTGCGCTTTAGTGCGTACCTGCCCGAGCCATTGGTTAAATCTTTGACTCGACAAGATTCGATTGATCGCGCAGAGGTAAAATGGACAACTTGCCTATATGCAGATATTATGGGCTACACACATATGTCCCAGCAGCTTGCGCCGGAAAAGCTTGCTGCGTGGTGTAATCAAGCGATTGATCTGGTTGTGGTTGAGGTAGGTCAACATCAGGGCATGGTGGATAATATTGCGGGAGATGGTTTACTGGCTTACTGGCGTGGGCAACCTGCTGGTCAACAGGCACAGCTTGCGTTTGATGCCGCACTTAGCATTCAGGCGCATTTGCTTGCCCTCAACCGGGTGTTGGCTCAGCAAGGCTTGCCTCCCGTCAGAATGGGCATTGGCATGCATGCTGGGCCGCTTATGGTTGGTAGTTTTGGTGCCAAGCATAAGCGGCGTTATACATTGCTTGGTGATGTGGCAAATATTGCAGCTAGAATTGAACAGCATACTCGGCAGGTTCATTCGGATATTTTGTTTAGCCAGGCAATTATGATGCACCTTTCTACACTGTCAGCTGTTAGTATTGGCCCCACGTCTTTGAAAGGCATTAGTCAGGCAATGATTTTATATCAACCGGCGCCAGATCCTGACATGATGGATACTGAATAAAGCATATTGGGCAAGCAAATCTAGGAGCACGCTCATTCATTCAGAAAATCGTTGTTGTCAAAAATAAAAGCCAAGCTCCACCCCCTGGATGCTTGCCTTCACGACAATGGCGATTTTTTCAGCACTTCCCTAGACGTGCGTAGAGTGAAGAGCGGCTAACAAAACTCAGCGCAGCGTTTCTGCTTCGGTCAGGCGCGCGACTGTAGACAGTACGGTAGCTACAACGCCAGGGGGTTTTGTGAGCAGCTCTAAAGAAAAAAAACGCTCACCCGGCCGGCAGGGTGGCACGCAGGGCACTGGGCGACAGGCCATAGCGCTGACGAAACGACACGGCAAAGCGCGAGGCGCAGTCATAGCCGCATTCGGCGGCAATCCGAGCCACCGGCCAAGGGCTGGTTTGCAGCAGCATCAGCGCCTGGCCCAGCCGGCACTCGCGCAGGATGTCGCTGAAGGCGGCGCGCTCGCGTGCCAATTGCCGGCGCAAGGTGGCGGCGCTGCAATGCAGCTGGGCGGCCACCTGGTCGGCGCGCCAGTCGGCGCCAGGTTTGGCCAGCAGCAGGCGGCGCACCCGCTCGCTCACCGCCAGGCTGGCCGCTGGGCGCAAGGCGGCGCCGTGGCCGGCCAAGGCCAGCGCCAGCAGCAGCTCTTCCAGCCGGTGCGCCAGCACGCGCGCGTCGGTGGGCGTCTCCCAACCGTGCATGGCGTGCGCCCACACTTCAGCCAGCATCGGCGTCACCGCCACACAGGGCGGCGGCGGCGCGCTATGCAGCAGGCTGGCTTCGCGCACGGCAAAGCGCTCCACCAGGGTTGGGTCCAGCGTCAGGCATTCCGAACGAAAACGCCCCGCCCCTGGCTGATTGCATACATCCATCACGCTACCGGCCGGGGCCAGCAGCAAGGTGGCGGCATGCGCCAGCATGCGCTGGCCGCCGTGGCAGATTTCTTTGGCGCCTTCGCGCACCCGCACCAAGGTCAGCCGGGGAAAGCGCACCGCACGCACGCGTTGCTCGCGTGCGGCGCGAAACTCGATCCAGCTGGCCACGCCAGGCACATGCAGGCTGGCGCGCGCGTTCATCGGCTGTAATGCACGGTCAGTTGCGCCTGGCCCAGCGCATGCTGGCGCAGCATATAGCCGGTCAGCGCGCCGCTGGCTTCGCCATCCAGCGGCAGGCTGGCCACGTCCAGCGCCCAGACGGTGAACTGATAGCGGTGCTTGCCGTGACCTGGTGGCGGGCAGGCGCCGCCGTAGCCAGGCTTGCCAAAGTCGGTGCGGGTTTGCACGGCGCCAGCCGGCAGGCCGTCGGCGCTGGCGTTGCGCGGCAGCTCGCGCACGCTGGCCGGCAGATTGACCACTTGCCAGTGCCACCAGCCGCTGCCGGTGGGCGCGTCCGGGTCGTACACGGTGATGGCAAAGCTGCGGGTGTTGGCCGGCGGCGCGCTCCAGCGCAGCGCGGGCGACTGGTTGCCGCCTTCGCAGCCAAAGCCCTTGAACACAAACGTATCAGCCATGCGCTGGCCGGCGTGGAGATCCGGGCTGCTCAGGGCAAATTTATCCGCCAGCGCCGGGGCGCTCAGGCACAGGGCGACCAGCGCCGGGCAAAAAAGGGTGGCTCGCATGAAAATCTCCTGATCTATTCGGGTGAAGGAGCCATCAGTATCGCCTGCGCCAGCGCATGGCGCAGTGCATCAGCGCGCAGGCAGTGTGCGGCAGCGCTCAATCTGCGTCCAGCCTGGCCAGCGCCTGCTCGACGCTGCACACTTGGGCAAAGCGCTCGGCCAACACCAGCTCGGTGCGCGCGCGGATGTCGGCGGCGCTGTAGTGTGCGCCGCTGAGCGGATGGCGCATGGCAAAAGTCAGCGTGGCCGGGCTGACAAAATCGACTTCATAGCCCAAATCCGACGCCACCCGCGCGCTGGTTTCGCAACATTGCTCACTGCGGATGCCGGCAATCAATACCCGGCGGATGCCGCGCCCGCGCAGCCAGCGGTCCAGCCCGGTGTCGGTAAAGGCGTTGTGCACGTGTTTGTCGATGCGCGCCTGCTCGGCAAACGCCAGCAATCCATCCAGTGGGCGCACCAGCCCACTGGCCAGGGCAAAGGCGCCGTCGTCTTCCACATGAAACACCCGCACAATTGGCACATGGCGCTTCAGGCAGCCAGCAATCAGCGTATTGCACGCGGCCAGAAAAGCCGGCACATCTTGCGCGTCCCAATAGGGGCGGACAGTAAACGACTGTTGTACGTCAATCAATAGCAGGGCGGTGTCGGCAGCAGGCATGGTCGCACATTCCGGGTGGACAGGAGATGACGACAGTGTAAAAGGGCTGAGTGACTGTGTCGGCGCCGGGGCGGGACAGGATGCGGACCAAAACGGACATTTATCACCGCACGCAAGCAACCATGACTTTGTGTTACGGGTTTGCCATGAGAGTCGCTTACAAAACCCAGCGAGGTGGCCCTGGCCAGGCGCACGACCGCAGACAGTACCGGCAGTACGGCAAAGTCACACCACAATGCCAGAGGGTTTTGTGAGCGGCGCTAAATTGGTACGGTCTGCGGTCGTGTGCATTGTGCTGAGTGTTGTGCGCGGTGCTTGCCATGCATGGGGTTTGGTGGGCGGAAAAAACAAAAAACCCCTTGTGGCGACACAAGGGGTTTTTTTGCGAGACCAGTAATCGGCGAGGATTACAGGGTCAGGCCGCCAGTGATTTCGATCGCTGCGCCGTTGATGTAGCTGGCTTCGTCGGAGGCCAGGAAGGCGTACAGGTTGGCGATTTCTTCCGGCTGGGCCATGCGCTTCATCGGCACGCGGTCTTCCATGGCCTGGATGACTTTTTCCGGCATGGCCTTCAGGATCGGGGTGGCGACAAAGCCCGGGCACACGGCGTTGGCGCGGATGCCCTTCTTGCCCAGTTCCTTGGCCCAGGTCTTGACGAAACCGATCACGCCAAACTTGGTGGCGGCGTAGTTGGTCTGGCCGAAGTTGCCATACACACCCACCACGGAGGAAGCGTTCAGGATCACGCCGCCGCCTTGGGCCACCATGGTGTCAACCACGGCCTTGGCGCAGTTGTACACGCCACGCAGGTTGATGTCGATCACCAGGTCGAACTGCTCGTCGGTCATCTTGGTCAGCTGGGCGTCTTGCACGATGCCAGCGTTGTTCACCAGCACGTCGATGCGGCCAAAGCGGGCCTTGACGTCAGCGACCATGTCGTTGATTTGCGACTTGTTGGTGACGTTGACGATGTAACCCACGGCTTCGCCGCCGGCGGCCTTGACTTCGTTGACGGTGGCGTCGATCGTTTCCTGGTTCAGGTCACACACGGCGACGATGGCGCCTTCTTGTGCGAACTTCAGAACGGTAGCTTTGCCAATGCCGCTGGCGCCGCCGGTGATGATCGAAACTTTACCTTTCAAACGCATGGCGAAATCCTTAAATCTAGAGGGGTTGGGATAAAGCATGTCCGGCCTTCCATCAGGAAGGGCCGGACCCGCTCTCACTCCACCATCGACCTTCAGCTGTGCTGTATTTTGGGTCGTTATTATCGTTGTTATATGTTTTTGTTGTGTTGCAGCCGCTATCTTGCGGTTGGTTTCTCCTCTACCGGGCAGCGTGGCCCGAAGAATGGCTGCAATATACCGCAGCCTTACGCAGGGGTAAAGCGTTAACTCTAAAATCCGATTCACTTATATTGACGCTTGCGTCAGCTTGTTTGTTTACGTTTACGTAAACGTTTGTCCAAGTCTTCCGTAAGCGGAAGCTGGCTTGATAACCCCCTGCTCGCCACGCCCAAGGCCGTCAGCCTGGGCAGCAGAGAAGGATTCGCCGCCCAAAACAACACGGCCCGCGCCGTTGCCGGTCGCGGGCCGTGTGCCAGGCGGTCAAGCCCAGTGGGCGTTTGCTTATTCAATGCCCTTGCTGGCCAGATAGTCCTCGTAGCCGCCGGTGTAGTAGTCGTAGCCGCCCTTGCCGTCCAGCTCCAGAATCTGGGTAGCCAGCGAGCTGACGAACTCACGGTCGTGCGAGACAAAAATCAGCGTGCCCTTGTACTTTTCCAGCGCCATGTTCAGCGATTCGATCGACTCCATATCCATATGGTTGGTCGGTTCGTCCATCAGCAGCACATTCGGCTTTTGCAGAATCAGCTTGCCGTACAGCATGCGGCCCTTTTCGCCGCCGGACAGCACGCGCACGTTTTTCTTCACGTCGTCGCCGCCAAACAGCAGGCGGCCCAGCGTGCCGCGCACCACTTGTTCGTCGTCGCCTTCTTGCGTCCACTGGCGCATCCATTCGGCCAGATCATAATCCAGGTCAAAATCGGCCTCGTGATCCTGGGCAAAATAGCCCGGGTTGGCTTTTTCTGCCCACTTGATGCGGCCTTGATCCGGCTGCAGCTCGTTCACCAGCATTTTCATCAGCGTGGTCTTGCCCGAGCCGTTGGGGCCGATGATGGCCAGGCGCTGGCCGGCGTCCAGAATCAGGTTGAGATTATGAATCAGCGGCTTGTCGTAAGACTTGCTCACGCCGCTGATGTCCACCGCCTGACGGTGCAGCTTGTCTTTGTCTTCCATTTCAAAGCGGATGTACGGGTTTTGCCGCGACGACGGCTTGACCTCGACCATCTCGGCCTTGAGCTTGTCCACCTGCTTCAGGCGGCTGGTGGCCTGGCGGGCCTTGGATTTATTGGCCGAGAAGCGGGCGACAAAGTCCTGCAACTCGCCAATGCGCTCCTTGGCCTTGGCGTTGGACGACAGCAAACGCTCGCGCGCCTGCGCCGAGGCCAGCATGTAATCATCGTAGTTGCCCGGATAGATGCGGATTTCACCGTAATCCACGTCGGCCATATGGGTGCACACCGAGTTCAAAAAGTGGCGGTCGTGCGAGATGATGATCATGGTGGAGTTGCGCTGGTTCAGCGTGTTCTCCAGCCAGCGGATGGTGTTGATGTCCAGGTTGTTGGTCGGTTCGTCCAGCAGCAGGATGTCCGGGTTGGAAAACAGCGCCTGCGCCAGCAGCACGCGCAGCTTCCAGCCGGGGGCCACTTCGCTCATCGGGCCAAAGTGTTGTTCCACCGGAATGCCCACGCCCATCAGCAGCTCGCCGGCGCGCGCCTCGGCGGTGTAGCCGTCGTATTCGGCAAACTTGCCTTCCAGCTCGGCCGCGCGCATGTAGTCGTCTTCGGTGGCTTCCAGGTTGGCGTAAATCGCGTCGCGCTCGCTCATCGCCGCCCACATCTCGACATGACCTTGCAACACCACATCAATGACGCGCTGTTCTTCGTAGGCGAATTGATCCTGGCGCAGCTTGCCCAGGCGCAGGCCGTTTTCGATGGACACCGTGCCCTGGGTGGGCTCAAGGTCGCCGCCGAGAATCTTCATGAAGGTGGACTTGCCGCAGCCGTTGGCGCCGATCAGGCCATAGCGGTTGCCGTCGCCGAACTTGACCGACACCTTCTCGAACAGCGGCTTGGCGCCAAACTGCATGGTGATGTTGGAAGTGGTAATCACTGGAAATCCTTGCTGAACAATCTGTTGAGTACAGAAAAACGGATCATTTTAGCACAGCCGGCGCGGGTGGGCCTGCGCTGTGCATGAGGCGGCATCTAGTGCAAGGTTTCCCCTGTTCATGAGCAAACCTTGGGCCGACAGATGCCCGCCAGCTGCGCTGATCTCAAGACTGGCGGGCGCCAGATGTATCGAATGCCACACAGCCGGGGCCTGCCCATCGGATTTTTACTCGCAGATGCCACCCGGTGGCGCAGAGAATCCAGCGATGTTGCACTCGCTTGCCGCCATGCAGTCAAAACTCATTCCATCCCGGCCTGATTGCGGCGGTTTGCCATGAACGGTGATTGGGCTACAATCCTGTGCTTTGTATCCCGTCAAATAGGCAAACAGTATGCTTACCGGAAGTCTGGTCGCGATTGTCACCCCCATGGCTGAAGACGGCAGCGTCGATTACGCTGCGCTTGACCGCCTGGTGGATTTCCACATCGAAAACGGCACCAGCGGCATCGTCGCCGTCGGCACCACGGGCGAATCGGCCACCCTGGCGGTGGACGAGCACCTGAAAGTGGTCGAATCGGTGGTCAAGCGCGCCAACAAACGGGTGGCGGTGATTGCCGGAACGGGCGCCAACTCCACCCGTGAAGCCATTGAGCTGACCGAAGCCGCCGCCAGCCTGGGCGTGGATTCGGCGCTGTCGGTTGTGCCTTATTACAATCGCCCGACGCAAGAAGGCATGTACCAGCACTTCAAGGCAATTGCCGAGGCCTGCCCGCTGCCGCTGATTCTGTACAATGTGCCAGGTCGCACTGTGGCGGATATGTCCAACGACACCGCGCTGCGTCTGGCGGAAATCCCCAATATCATCGGCATCAAGGACGCCACCGGCAATCTGGAGCGCGCTTGCGATCTGGTGCGCCGCGCGCCGGCCGATTTTGCCTTGTACACTGGCGACGACGCCAGCGCCATGGCCTTTATGCTGTGCGGCGGTCACGGCGTGATTTCGGTCACCGCCAACGTGGCGCCCAAGCTGATGAGCGAGCTGTGCCGCGCGGCGCTGGCTGGCGATTGCCTGGGCGCGCGCGCCATCAATGATCAGCTGCAAGGCCTGCACAAGCAGCTGTTCATCGAAGCCAACCCGATTCCGGTCAAGTGGGCCATGGAGCGCATGGGGTATATTCCCTCTGGCATCCGTCTGCCGCTGACCCGCCTGTCCGAGGCTTGCCAGCCGGTGGTGGAAGCCGCCATGCGCCAGGCCCAGGCCCTTTAACTCGTTCACGGAGCCGTGATGAATTTTCGCCACGCCAGCTTGATCCTCTCCGCCTCGCTGCTTGCCAGCGCGTGCAGCAGCACCGGCTTGTTCGACAAGAAAATCGACTACAAGTCCGCCGAGAACGCCGCCAAGAATCGGCTGGAGGTGCCGCCGGATCTGACCCGGCCGCAGCTGAACAACAACTACGCGCTGCCGGGCGCCAGCTCGGTGAGCGCCCAGCAGCTCAACCAGCAGGCGCAAGCCAATCTGCTCAATAAAAACCCGTCCAATGTGCTGATCGACATCCCGGTGGCGCGTATGGAGCGCGCCGGCCAGCAGCGCTGGCTGGTGGTGCAGAAAAAGCCGGAAGAACTCTGGCCGCTGCTGAAAGAGTTCTGGATCGACAACGGCTTCATCCTCAAACAGGATGCACCGGAAATCGGCGTGATGGAAACCGACTGGGCGGAAAACCGCGCCAAGATTCCGCAGGATGGCATCCGCAACCTGCTGAGCAAGGTGGGCCTGGACAATGTCTACTCGACGCCGGAGCGGGATAAATTCCGCGCCCGCATCGAGCGCACCAATGCCGGCACCGAGGTGTATTTCAGCCATCGCGGCATGTATGAAACCTTCGTCAATGAAGGCAAGGCAGAAACCATGTGGCAACCGCGCCCGGCCGACCCTGAGCTGGAAGCCGAAATGCTCGGTCGTTTCATGATGCGCATGGGCATCTCGGAAGAGAAGGTCAAGCTGGCGGCCCAGAAACCGGATGCCAACCAGCCGCAGCGCGCCAGCGTGCAAGGCGAAGCCGTGCTGGTGAACGATGCCTTTGATCGTGCCTGGCGTCGTACTGGCCTGGCGCTGGATCGCATTGGTCTGTTGGTGACCGATCGTGACCGTTCGCAAGGCGTGTACTACATTCGTCCGGCACAGGCCGAAATGGACAAGAGCGACGAGTCTGGTGGCTTCTGGTCCAGCCTGCTGTTCTGGCGCAGCAGCGACAAGCCGGCCTCGGCCAAGGCGCCGCTGGCGGGTGGCGACTATCAGGTTCGGGTGAAAGCGGTGAATGACAGCAGCAGCCAAGTGCTGGTGCTGGACAAAAATGGCCAGGCACTGCCGGCCAATGTCAGCCGGCCGATGTTGGCCCGCTTGCAGCAACAATTGCAGTAAGCTGCCACGCCGTCAGGCGTGTATCTGTTCTGCCACAGGGCGTTCCATCTGGGACGCCCTGTTGTTTTTCAGCCACGGCTAGGTCGTGTGGGCGCAGGACGAATGGTGCATTGCACTTTTCTGGTGCGCACCACCGTGTGGCGGAGGGGCGTGTGGTGATGAGCGTGCGGGCGGGGCGCTGACTGGCTGGCGATGTTCAACTTCGCATGTCCGCCGTGTGGCGTCTTGCGTTTGTGCGCATGCCAGATGGGAAGTGTGACAGGGGATGGGCAATTTTTAGCCGGATGCGGCAGGCATTAAATGCCTGGCTACACAATCCGCATAAAAAAAGCCGACCCGTAGGTCGGCTTTTTGCGCATTCAGCGCGAAGCAGGAATTACTGCTTCTTTTCTTCGGCCGGAGCGGCAGCCGGAGCAGCCGGGGCAGCAGCGTCAGCGGCCGGGGCAGCCGGAGCGGCCGGGGCAGCAGCGTCAGCGGCCGGAGCAGCCGGAGCCGGAGCAGCGGCCGGGGCAGCAGCTTCAGGAGCCGGGGCCGGAGCCGGAGCGGCTTCTTCTTTTTTGCCGCAAGCGGACAGGGCAACGGCCAGCAGGGCAGCGACGAGGAGCGATTGTTTCATTATCAGTACCTTCGAATAAAAGTAGCGTTGGACAAAACACGTCGGGGCAGAAAGCTCAGCGGATGACGACCCCGACCGACTGCAAGATTGTAGCACGAAAAAAAGCTCGGAAAAGATGCAAGCCGAAAAAAGGCGGACTTTACCGCGCATGCACTTCCCAGGCGCACACCATGACGCGTTGTGCACTGCCTTGGTTCTATTAAGTCACATCTTTTCCGAATATGAAAGCATATTGATGCAGCGCAACATGTTCTGTCGCGCTCATGCAACAGTTCAGTGCACGTGCCAGAAACCATGCAGATAACCGTCGTACAGCGCCTCGGTCAGCGTGTCCGGATACACCCCGGCGGCCAGCCGGCGCCGATTGGCCAGCGCCTGCCAATGGGGGCGGTCGGACTCGGCGATTTCCAGGCGCTCACCGTTGGCGTACACCCCGCTCTCGGTGAACAGAATCTGGCTTTTCAGATCCAGGCGCAGGCCGTTTTCTGCCAGCGCCTGGGCGAACTCATCCTCGTCCAGTTCTTCTTCCGGCGCATCGTAAAACACATGCGCCTTCGGCTCGGTCAGATAATGGCCGAGAAAATCCGTTACCGTGTCGCGGTCCCACTGAATGGCCTGCAACATAGCGCTGACTTGCTCGACCATGTCCGCACCGATGCGGCCGGGCTCGGCAATCGGCGCCAGATTCGGGTCGGCGTACATGCCGTCGCAGCACAATCTGTCCTGCAAATACACCAGAAACTGGGTGACCATTTCCTGGCGGGTGGGCGCGCGAAAGCCGATCGAGTAGGTCATGCCCGGCTCCAGCGCCACGCCGTAGTGTGCGTACTTGGGCGGCAGATAAAGCATATCGCCGTGCCCAAGTTCCCAGGTTTGGTCGGCGTCAAAGCGCTGCAAAATCTTCAGCGGCGCGCCGTCCACCAGCGAGACGTCTTCCTGGCCGGAAATCTGCCAGCGCTTGCGCCCGCCCACTTGCAGCAAAAACACATCATAAGAATCAAAATGCGGCCCCACCGTGCCGCCTGGCGGCGCGTAGCTGATCATCAAATCATCCAGCCGGGCGTAAGGCAGGAAATCAAACCGCCACAAAATATCGGCAATATGCGGCAGGTGGTGGTTGACGCTTTGCACCAGAATGGTCCAGTCGCTGTCCGGCAGCTTGGCCAGCCGGCGCGCCGACAGCGGGCCGTGCTCGACTTTCCAGCGGTCTTGCCGGTATTCGATCAGCCGCGATTCCACATCGTCGCGGCTGGCCAGCTCGCTTAGCCAGGCAAAATCCACCGGCTGGCCCACATCGGGAATCGCCTGGCGGATCAGCAGGGGGGCCTTTTGCCAGTAGTCACGCAGAAAGGTTTCTGCGTCCATGCCCCCAAGGATGTCAATTGCTTTGTTCATGCTGTGTCGCTTGGCCGCGTGGCGGCGAGGCGCTCCTGAATGGTTTACAATGCGAACCATGCAGCCACCCAGCAGGGCGCTGTCCGGCGGGGAACTCCCCGCAAATTTCTTCAAGAAGGTTCTTCAATGCAAATCGTTAAAAATACCGTGGTGACGCTGCACTACGAAATGTACGACTCCGAAAACACGCTCGTGGACAAAACTGAAGCCGACGAGCCGATCAGCTACCTGCACGGCGGCTACGACGGTATTTTCCCGCTGGTGGAAGAAAAACTCCACGAGAAGAAAGCCGGCGACAAAGTGGACGTGCTGATGCAGCCGGACGACGCCTTTGGCGACTACGAAGCCGAACTGGTGCGCGTGGAGCCGCTGGACGTGTTCCCCGACGACGTTGAACTGACCGTCGGCATGGTGTTCGAAGCTGACGACCCGGAAACCGGCGATGTGCTGATGTTCCGCGTCACCCAGATTGCCGACGGCAAAGTGGTGGTGGACGCCAACCATCCGCTGGCCGGTCAATCGGTGCGCTTTGTCGCCACCGTGGCCGATGTGCGCCCGGCCAGCCCGGACGAAATCTCGCATGGTCACGCCCACGGCGAACACGGCCATCATCATTGATGTTGGCTGATTCCGTCACGGAATCGCGCGATGAAGCAAACAGCCGCCGTAGGGCGGCTGTTTGCATAGAGCCGCTCACAAAACCCAGCGCAGCGATCCTGGCTAGGCGCGCGACCGTAGACAGTACAACAAGTACGGCAAGGTCGGGCAACGACGCCAGGAGGGTTGTGTGAGCCGCTCTTATGGGCGGTGTCAGTCTGCCAGCGCTGCCTTTTGCAGCGCCACCAATTCGGTAATGCCTTGTTCCGCCAGCGCCAGCAATTGGGCCATTTCTTCGCGGCTGAACGGTGCGCCTTCTGCCGTGCCCTGGATTTCGACAAAGCCGCCAGCGCCGGTCATCACCACATTCATGTCGGTGTCGCAGGCGGAATCTTCCGGGTAATCCAGATCCAGCACCGGCTGGCCCTGATACACGCCCACCGACACGGCGGCGACATGGTCCAGCAGTGGCGATTCGCTCAGCGCGCCGCGCGCCAGCAAGCCGGCGATGGCGTCGTGCAAGGCCAGCCAGGCGCCGCAGATGCTGGCGGTGCGGGTGCCGCCGTCGGCCTGGATCACATCGCAATCGATGACAATCTGGCGTTCGCCCAGTTTTTTCAGGTCCACCACCGCGCGCAGGCTGCGGCCGATCAGCCGCTGGATTTCCTGGGTGCGGCCGCTTTGCTTGCCGCTGGCGGCTTCGCGCTTCATGCGGCTGCCGGTGGAGCGCGGCAGCATGCCGTATTCGGCCGTCACCCAGCCCTGGCCCTTGCCCTTGAGAAAACCGGGGACGTTTTCTTCCACACTGGCGGTGCAAATCACTTGCGTGTCGCCAAAACACACCAGCACCGAGCCTTCGGCATGGCGGGTGAAGTGACGGGTAAAACGCACCGGACGCAGGGCGTCGGCAGAACGAAGAGAGGGGCGCATGGCGATCCTGAGCAAGAAAAATGCAGATTATACAAAACCTTGACAGCTCGCGCGGTAGCCATGTCAAGTTAGCTATATGGCATTTTTCTTGATCTGGATGCTAACACCCGGAACAGCGTGGATGTTATAGTGAAATCCGGCGCCTGAATTGATCGTCTCATTTCCGGGCCGCTTGTTGATCCCGTCCCTGGTTGGCGGGCTTGTGACCGGCTGAATGGCGGCGAATACCCCTGCCGATGCCGCAATTCCCTTGCTGTTCATGCTCATGGCGCCACTGCTGGCGCGCGGGCGGGCAGAAGGGGTATGGGCCGCTTTTTGTGGAGTTTTCTTGATGATTTTGAGCATGACCGGTTTTGCCTCGACCAGCCGGGAGTTTCCCGGTGGTTTGCTGGCGATGGAACTGCGTGCGGTCAACCACCGCTATCTGGACGTACAACTGCGCCTGCCGGAAGAACTGCGGGTAATCGAGCCGCAATTGCGCGAGCAAATCGCCGCTGCGGTCAGCCGCGGCAAGCTGGAGTGCCGGGTGACGCTGGCTCAGTCCGGCAGCGATGCCCCGCGCATGGAGCTTAACCCGCTGGTGCTGGACAGCTTGCTGGACGTCGTCGCCCAACTGAAGGCGCGCCTGCCTGGCGCCAAAGACCTGGGCACGGGCGAGCTGCTGCGCTGGCCGGGCGTGCTCAACAGCAACAGCCTGCAACCCGAAGCGCTGCAACAGCTGTGCCTGGGCCAGCTCTCCGCCTTGCTGGCCGATTTCAACGCCACCCGCGCGCGCGAAGGCGAAAAACTGGCGGATATTCTGCGCTCGCGCATCACCGCCATCGAAACCATCGTTGCCCACGTCAAGCCCAAGCTGCCGGCCATTCTGTCGGCCTGGCAAGCCAAGCTCAGCAGTCGCCTGCAAGAGGCGCTGGGCAGTGTGGACGACGACCGCCTGAAGCAGGAGTTCGCCCTGTTTGCGCAAAAAATCGACGTGGACGAAGAGCTATCCCGTCTGGTGGCGCATCTGTCTGAAGTCAAACGCATCCTCAAGCAGGGCGGCCAGGCCGGCAAACGGCTGGATTTCCTGATGCAAGAGCTCAACCGCGAAGCCAACACCCTGGGCTCGAAGTCTGTTTCTACGGAAACCACGCAGGCTTCGGTTGAGCTGAAAGTGCTGATTGAGCAAATGCGCGAGCAGATTCAGAATATTGAGTAAACTTGTCACATTTCGATAGAATGACGGGCTCGTAACGCTATGGAGTAAAGATATTTTGGCCACACCACAGGGGAGAAGAAGGGGGCGCCCAAGTAAAAGAAAACCAGCTGACAACCCAGCATTAGACTGGGTAAAAGACAAGTGTCGCAGGGTAAGCTTTTGGGTAGCTCAACGTGCGGCATGGGGACGAAACTTGGCCCACACCTACCGCGTTGTAGGTCGTCTTGTTGAGGCAGTTACCATTTCTACCCCACCGTACTTGCTCAGTCAGTACTACCAAACCGACAAGTTTGCTACTCAAATCAAGACTGATTGGCCGTTGGTGAGTAGTATTCTTGACCATCATGTGGTGGTTGGTACGCTCTTGGCTGGAGCGTGGGCATTCGTTTTGCTCGGATTGCTCAAGTGGCTAGCAAACATCACACAAGAGCAGCCAGCAGGTTGGCATGATGCCTCATCTAGATTGTTGGTTGCTCTAGACAACATTGTTGGAGCTAAAGAACAACGTTTCAGCCACCATCTGTTGAGCAGCATCAAGAGTGGTGTACAAGTCGACTCAGGAGCAG
>ERZ650302.843-NODE-843-length-17275-cov-9.101394_pt1 | contig 17275 bp, 17 predicted proteins | sample MGYA00376238_ERZ650302 | MGnify/ENA primary metagenome ERZ650302 (study PRJEB26733, sample SAMN07839298) | wastewater metagenome | biome: urban; feature: wastewater treatment plant; material: waste water | place: USA: North Carolina | collected 2016-04-28 ... | reverse complement strand
ATATCTGACATGTAAAATTCGATACGCTTTAAATTTGAGGGCAAATTATACAGAAAAATACTAAAGTTTAGTAGTGACAGTTTATTGACAGAGCAATTTTTTTCTGACGAATAGTTACAGAATCGTTGGTAAAGTAGTCTAAGTCTATTAGAATAATCAACTAATGCTTACCGCTTTTTTATGCTCCCATGTCAAATCCCCACTCTGAACAACCGCTCGATCTAGTCTATGGGCTAAATGATCGACCGAAACCTTTTATTGCTTTTTTAGCGGCGCTTCAACATCTTTTAGCGATTTTAGTGCCAATTGTCACCCCTGGATTATTGATTTGTTTGGCATTAGGTGTGTCTCGCGAAGACACCAATATGATTCTTTCTATGTCATTAATCATTTCAGGGATCGCGACTTTCTTGCAATGTAAAAAAGTTGGTCCATTTGGCGCTGGATTACTTATTGTTCAAGGAACTAGCTTTAATTTCATTGGTCCTATCATTGGTATAGGTAGCGCAATGGTGGCTGCTGGCACACCTGTCGAACAAGTTATGGCTGCGATTTTTGGTGTCGTAATCGCAGGTTCATTTATCGAAATGGGCGTATCTCAAATTTTACCTTGGGTAAAAAAGCTGATTACTCCTCTCGTTACAGGAATCGTCGTTCTGTTGATTGGTCTAACATTGATCAAAGAAGGACTGATTAGCATGGGTGGTGGTTATACCGCAATGCAGGATAATACCTTTGCAAACGCAGATAATCTCATTATGTCATGTACAGTTTTGGGGATTATCATTTTACTGAATAGAATTCGCATTATTTGGGTGAAAAGTTCAGCAATTTTGATCGCTTTAGTCATCGGTTATGTACTTGCTGGATTTATGGGACATTTAAACTTTTCCGTATTACAAGAAGCCCCGATTATTCAAATCCCAACACCAATGCATTTTGGATTGAGCTTTTCTTGGAGCTTGTTTATTCCAATGGCTTTTATTTATCTAGTAACTTCTCTAGAAGCAATTGGTGATGTCACAGCAACCAGCAAAATTTCCAATCAACCTGTAGATGGCCCCATTTGGATGCAACGCATCAAAGGTGGTGTTCTAGTTAATGGTGCCAACTCTTTCTTAGCAGGTATTTTCAATACTTTTCCAAGTTCTGTATTTGCACAAAATAATGGTGTGATCCAGTTGACTGGTGTTGCGAGCCGTTATGTAGGTCTTTGGATTGCAGCATTATTGATCTTATTAGGTTTATTCCCTGCTGTGGCTGCTGTGATTCAAGCGGTTCCACAAGCGGTACTTGGCGGTGCGGTGATGGTGATGTTCGGTGCTGTGGCAGCATCTGGTATTAATATTTTATCAACGATCCATTTAGATCGTCGTGCATTGTTAATTATTGCAATCTCATTAGCACTAGGCTTAGGGGTAGCACAAGTACCACAAATCCTAGAACACCTTCCTGAATTATTCAAAAACATTTTCAGCTCAGGTGTTGCAACGGGTGGTATTGCAGCGTTGATTTTAAATATTGTTTTACCTGAAACTCAAAAATAGTCTTTTAACCATCGTAATTGTCCAGTTTCACCACTGGGCTTTGTTTTTGATGAGAGATCAAAATGGATCCACGTAGTGAAGTCGTTATACGACAACAAGATTATTTAAATGGGCAAATCTTACTGATTAATGCGCCCAATGATCAACTCGCCAAAAATTTACCTCATCAAGTACAAGCGTCTGTCTGGACTTGGAATTATGCTGATCATCAAGGTTTTCAAAGCACTGGTATAAATTCATATTTCTCAGTTGAGTTTCCACAAGCAAGTTTTGATCAGGTTGTTATTTTCGTTCCAAAATCTAAAGAGTTATTGAATTATATTCTTCATGTCGTGGTTAGCCAGTTAACACTCGGTCAAAGCGTATTTCTAGTGGGTGAAAAAAAAGGCGGTGTTGAACGTGCTGCAAAACAACTCCTGCAATATGGTAAAGCCTTTAAAATTGATAGTGCACGCCACTGTCAATTTTGGCACATGAAAATTGAAAAGAGAGAAATACACAAACCACTTGACCATTGGTTAAAAAACTATATTGTGCAAGTCAATCAAGAACAGCTCGAAATCTGTGCTTTACCGGGTGTATTTAGTCAAGACCATTTAGATGTTGGAACAGCCGTATTACTCCCTTACCTGAGCCAAGTAAAATCAGGTAAGATTGCCGACTTTGGTTGCGGCGCTGGCGTAATTAGTGCCTATCTAGCCAAATTAAACCCAGAACAGCATATTTTTGCACTTGATGTTGATGCCTTTGCATTACAGTCAACCAAGTTCACATTTGAACAGAATGGCTTAAACTTGGAAAATTTAAATCTTGAACCAGTTACTTGCTTTAGTGACGCCCCTCAAGATTTGGATGCAATTGTAAGTAATCCACCATTTCATCAAGGCATACATACTAATTACGATGCAAGTGAAACTCTGTGTCGCTTAGCAAAATCGCATTTAAAAAGTTCGGGTGAACTGTGGATCGTAGCCAATCGCTTTCTCAACTATCCTCCCCTCATTGAACAACAATTTGGTCAATGTGAAGTGAAAGCTGATCAGCAGGGATTCAAAGTATTATATGCCTGTGCAGGCAAGGTTGGTTGACATCTCAACCTAACACGTAATTTTAAGTGTCAACTGACCCTTATTCGGTTTAAGGAAATCTTATGAGCGATATTTCTGCTCCTCAACACCTACAGCGTAAGCTTGGGGCACGCCATCTCAATATGATTGCCATCGGTGGATCGATTGGTACAGGCTTATTCCTTGCTTCAGGTTCTACGATTGCTACCGCAGGTCCTGGCGGTGCGTTACTCGCCTATGCACTTATCGGAATCATGATTTATTTCTTGATGACTAGTTTAGGTGAGCTTGCAACTCATAACCCAAGTTCTGGTGCTTTCTTCACCTATGGTAGTCGCTATGTAGAAGAAGGTTTTGGTTTTGCTTTAGGATGGAACTATTGGTACAACTGGGCGATTACAGTCGCATTTGAATTAGTAGCCGTCCAATTCATCATGAAATTTTGGTTTCCAGAAATTTCTGGCTTCTATTGGAGTGCTGTATTTTTGGCTGTGATCTTTGCAATCAATGCAATGACGGTCAAAGGCTTTGGTGAAAGTGAATTCTGGTTTTCAATGATTAAAGTTATTGCCATTATTGTATTTATCATCATCGGTATCGCAATGATTGCAAAAATTATGCTGACTCCAAATGTTTCTGCATTTAGCAACTGGACGAAAGGTGATGCGCCATTCGTTGGTGGATTACAAGCACTGGTTGGGGTTGCAATGATCGCAGGGTTCTCATTTCAAGGTACTGAAATGGTCGGTGTAGCTGCTGGTGAATCGAAAGATCCAAAGAAAACGATTCCTTTGGCGATTAAACAAATCTTCTGGCGTATTTTACTGTTTTATATCTTATGTATTTTTATCATTGGTACATTGGTAAGCTATGATGACCCACTTCTATTAAAAGCTGCACAAAGTGAAGATATTGCACTCTCACCATTTACCTTATTGTACGAAAAAGCAGGCTTTGCCTTTGCTGCAAGCTTGATGAATGCGGTTATTCTCAGTGCGATTTTATCTGCAGGTAACTCTGGGATGTACTCATCTACACGTATGCTGTTCGATATGGCAAAAGAAGGACGAGCGCCAAAATGGTTCTCAAAACTTGATGGTCGTGGCGTACCCATGAATGCACTTTATGCAACCACTGCCGTTGCTGCTCTGTGCTTCTTGACCACATTTATCGGCGAAAAACAAGTATTTAACTGGTTGTTAAATATGTCTGGAATGTGTGGTTTTATCGTTTGGTTAGGAATTGCAATTTCACATTATCGTTTCCGTAAAGGTTATATTGCTCAAGGTTATAAATTAGAAGATTTGGCTTACCGTGCCAAGTTTTTCCCATTTGCACCATGGTTTGCCTTCATTCTGTGTTCAATCATTATTTTAGGACAAAACTATCAAGCTGTGCTAGGTGGTAAAATTGATTGGTTAGGCTTAGTTTCAACCTATATCAGTATCCCATTATTTTTGGCGATCTGGTTGGGTTATAAATGGAAGCACAAAACTAAGTTGATTGCATATAAAGACATGAACGTGAAAGAAGGCGAATAAAAAGCCAAAAATTCACTTGACCCTTAACTAAATATCAGTAAAATTAGTAGCTCATATTTTCAGCTATACTATTATATAGGAGTACGACATCATGCCAGCACTACAAGGAACAACACTCTAAGATTTGGCACTGTCGACTCACGGACAAGTGTACAAATCCAATCATCACTTGTCCGAATGCTCTACTTAACCTAGCATTCGCTAGGTTTTTTTATGCCTATTCGGACACAATATTAAAATAACCGAGCAAACAAAATGGGCATACAAAAAATACTTAATGCTGATGCTGAATATGGTGTTCCAGTAAAAATATTCACCAATGATATTGATAGCGAAAGCATTGAACAACTAAAGAAAATGGCACAACTGCAATTTGTGTATTCACATATTGCCGTGATGCCTGATGTGCATGTCGGTAAAGGCGCAACTGTTGGCAGCGTCATTCCAACCAAACATGCAATTATTCCTGCTGCTGTCGGTGTCGACATCGGTTGTGGCATGAATGCTATCCGACTCAATCTCAAAGCATCACAGTTGCCAGATAATCTCGCACCTTTACGCCATGCAATTGAACGTAAAGTCCCTGTAGGCTTTGAATTACACAAACAAATTAAGGCGAAAGCCTCAAGCATTATTCCACTGGAAAAACGCTTGCAGCCGATCATTAAAAAGCACCCTGGCTTAGTTCGGATGCTCAGAAAGTTTGATGCGACATGGCAAAAACAACTCGGTACCTTAGGCGGTGGCAATCACTTTATCGAACTCTGTTTAGATGAAAATCAGGACGTTTGGGTCATGCTCCATTCGGGTAGCCGTGGTTTAGGTAATGTGATTGGAACTTATTTTATCGAGCTAGCAAAGAAAGAAGCTCAACATCGATTTGGGCATGTCCCAGATAAGGACTTGAGTTATTTTGCAGAAGGCTCAAATAGTTTTAATGACTATGTTGAAGCCGTGGAATGGGCACAAGAATATGCATTTGAAAATCGACGTGAAATGATGCGTCTGATTTTAGAGGCAATCCGCCCACTGCTACCACCTTTTCAAATGACCAAAGAAGCGATTAATTGCCACCATAATTACGTCAGTCAAGAAACTCATTTTGGTGAGCATCTCTTAATCACACGTAAGGGGGCAATTCGAGCGGGCCAAGATGAATTAGGCATCATTCCTGGTTCTATGGGGGCTCGCTCTTATATTGTGAAAGGCAAAGCGAATCCTGATTCATTCTGCTCATGTTCACATGGCGCAGGACGAAAAATGAGCCGTAGTAAAGCCAAATTACTTTTTGGTCAAGAGGATTTGATTCAACAGACCCAAGGTATTGAATGTCGTAAAGACAGTGGTGTAATTGACGAAATACCAAGTGCATATAAAGATATCGATCAAGTCATGGCAAACCAATCAGATTTAATCGAAATCGTGCACACCCTTAAACAAGTTCTATGTATAAAAGGTTAAATAGATGAAACTTAAAGCAATGCCTAAAATCAAAGTTCGTAATCCTGTTGCGCTCTCCCCTTTACTACAAAAAGGAGGGATCCATGAAACAGAAAAACCTAGAGCTCAGCACCGTCGAGAAAGACAAAACACCAAACAACAGCTTAGAAAAGAAGTTTGGTAAATTCTAGAAAATATTAATCAAACACATCAGTCAAATTATTTTGTAGGAGTAATTAAAATGTTTATATATTCAAATCACTTGTATGCAAACCCATATAAAAAAGCGACTCATCAGAGTCGCTTTTTTATTCAGTTCAAAAACTCAAATTATTGAGCTTGTTGACCTGGCTGTGCAAGAACAGTACGGCTACCAGTGATCGCAGCGAATACGCGACGGTTCATGGCACGACCTTCTTTAGTCTTGTTGTCAGCAATCGGTTGATCCCAAGCAAAGCCTTGAGTCGTCAAGCGAGATTCGTTAACGTTATATTCGTTAACAAGCGCTGATTTAACAGAGTTAGCACGAGCTAAAGATAAACGTTCGTTTAACTTACGTGGACCAGTGTTATCAGTGTGACCTTCAATACGTGCAGTCGCATTCGGGTATTCAGCTAATTTCTCAGCTACTTTCGCGATTTCAGACTTGTATTGTGGCTTGATGTCAGACTTGTTCGTATCAAAGAATACACGAAGTTCCATGTTAAGGTCTTCAGTCAATTCTTGTGGCTGTGGCTGTGGCTGTGGTTGAACTGGTACTGGTTCAACTGGAGCAACTTCTACTACTGGAGCAGCTGGCTTCAAGTGACCGCCAAGAACTACGTTTAAACCAGCAAGAGCTGTGTAGTTCCAGAAGTCTTCATCGATGTTATAAGTACCACGAGCTTCAGTACGAAGAGATAAAGCATCATTTAAGCGCCAGAAAGCACCGAAACCAGCATTACCTAAAGTACCTTCTTCTTTGTCACCACGAACACCGCGGTTAACATCATCAAAAGTATATTTATAATGACCAGCACCTAATAATACATATGGCTTAATTTTGCTGTCATAGTTTTTAGTGATTAAATCAGAAGTAACATAGAAGTTACCATTGATTTGCTGTTGTTTGTACTCAGCATTAGGACTAACTGTGTCCACATCACCCTTAACTTGATTATATTCAGCCTCAAAACCTAACCAAGGTGTTAATTCAACACCAAGTGCAGCACCAACAAATAAATCATCCTGAATTTCAGGACCATTTGTTAAATGTTTATCACCATTGTTGTGCTTAGAATCTTGGAATGTGTAACCAAGCATTAATGGAGTTACTGTTACACCCGCATTAGCAGCAGCTAAAGGAGCAGCAACAAGCATAGCAAGTGCAATACGACTCAATTTCATGGATATCCTCCAGAGATAACATTTGTTTGTTGTTAAGCTTAGCCTATAATTTTTGACCACTCATAAGCATCAAGCACTTAAAATGTTCTTTTTAAGCTATTCACTTAACTTTGTATCATACAAACACTTGAGTAATTTTCCAAGTGCTTGATAACTTTAACCTAGTAAATTATTGACAAAATTTCTTACAATTTCCGTTGTAGTTCAGTAAATTTTCAATTCCCATGTAAAGTAATAATCAATTATCGTTCGCAAGTTTTTATTTATTTGCTATGTAGCATTTCTATTTAAATAATGGCCTAAATATGGGTTAATGTATTATTTAATTTTAAAAACACATTTTAACACTTTGTTATTTATATATTTAAACAAAAATTACTTGGGTTTCACATGAAAACAACATTAGGTTTTACCTTAACCGAAATGGTAGTGACCGTTACTATTTTATCCATCATAGTCACTTTTGCAATTCCAGCATTTCACCACTTATTGGCTTCCTGGGAGTCAAACCAGACCATTAGAATACTCACAATGAATATACAAAAAGCAAAGACTGATGCACAAATTCACCATAAAAATGTCATCATTTGCCCAAGTCAGGATTTAGAGAGTTGTCATAATGACTGGAACACTGGTTTTATTAGTTTTATAGATAGCAATAAAAATAGACAACGTGACAATGACGAAACCTTGTTATTTGCCAGCACACTTAATCATAAATATGGTTCACTAAGCTATAGAGGCTTTGGCTCTTCCCCACGATACGTTATCTTCCAGCAGGAAAATGGCTTGCCTTTCGCTTCCAATGGTAGCTTTATCTATTGTTCCAATTCACTGGATGATCACTCAAAACTGGTCATTGGTCGTATGGGGCATCCACGATTTGAGAAAACACCCACCTGCTAAAAACTCTTCAGTCTAGGCAAGGCGACATAAAACACTTTATTCACTGTTTTTTTTTACTATACTGCATAGGTTTTGAACATTCTCTGCAAATTATAAGTCTGGAGACACACAATGACTGACATCGTAATTGTCAATGGCGCTCGTACAGCAATGGGCGGCTTCCAAGGCGCATTATCAAGCGCAACTGCACCCGAATTAGGTGCAATCACCATTAAAGAAGCAATTGCCCGTGCTGGTCTACAGCCAACTGATGTAGAAGAAGTCATCATGGGTTGTGTGTTACCAGCAGGCTTAAAGCAGGGCCCTGCCCGTCAGGCAATGCGTAAGGCTGGTTTACCTGACTCAACAGGCGCAGTGACAATTAACAAGCTGTGTGGCTCTGGCATGAAAGCGGTGATGCAGGCAGCTGACATGATCAAGGCAGGCAGTGCTGAAATTGTGGTTGCAGGCGGTATGGAATCCATGACCAATGCACCTTATGTATTGCCCAAAGCACGTGCAGGCTACCGTATGGGTCATGGGGAAATTAAGGACCATATGTTCCTTGATGGTCTTGAAGATGCTGAAACTGGTCGCTTAATGGGTTCATTTGCCCAGGACATGGCAAATACACGTGGTTATACCCGTGAGCAAATGGATGACTTTGCCATTCGTTCTTTACAACGTGCCCAAAAAGCGATTACTGAAGGTTATTTCAAGGATGAAATCGTTGCTGTAACCGTCTCAAGCCGTAAAGGTGATGTGGTTGTTGATCAGGATGAGCAACCTTTAAATGCCAAGCTGGATAAAATCCCAAGCTTAAAACCAGCTTTTGCCAAAGACGGTACCATTACTGCGGCGAATGCCAGCTCAATTTCTGACGGCGCGTCTGCACTTGTACTTACCAACAGTGATGTGGCTGCTCAACGTGGCTTACAACCTTTGGCGAAAATCGTTGCGACTGCGTCAAATTCCCAACACCCATCTGAATTTACCATTGCGCCTGTAGGTGCAATTCAGAAAGTGTTGAACAAGGCGGGCTGGGATGCGCAAGACGTTGACCTTTGGGAAATCAACGAAGCTTTTGCAATGGTGACCATGTGTCCAATTGATGATTTCAAGCTGGATATTGAAAAGGTCAATATCAATGGTGGTGCCTGTGCTCTTGGACACCCAGTTGGTTCTACAGGTTCGCGTATCATTTTGACCCTGATTCATGCACTTAAACGTACGGGTGGCAAGAAAGGTGTTGCGGCACTGTGTATCGGCGGTGGTGAGGCGACTGCTGTTGCGATTGAATTGATCTAAATATCTATCATTCTTTTCTATAAAAAAATCCTGCTTGATGCAGGATTTTTTATTTTCATAATTACAAAAAAATAATGCACCTTATCTAAAAATCCCGATAAGTTATGTTGTGTATAAAAAAACAACAAGGAATTTCCCATGCAACTCAATCATTATCTCAATTTCCAAGGACAAGCCGAACAGGCATTCATTTTTTACCAGTCTGTGTTTGGCGGTGAATTTTCCATGATTAGTCGCTATGGAGATATGCCACCCACTGAGGGAATCACCCTGTCTGAAGTCGATAAAAGTTTAATCCTGCACGTTTCCTTACCGATCAATGAATCTACGGTTCTGATGGGATCGGATGTCAACGATCAGTTTTGCGCAGCAAATAGTGTGTTTACGCCAGGAAATAACCATTATATTTCGATTAATCTTGAATATGATGAAATGGAAGCACGACGTTTATTTAACCAGCTTTCAGTACATGGTCATATTGAAATGCAACTGGAGAAAACTTTCTGGGGTGCACTCTACGGTGCATTTACCGATCAGTTCGGGATAAAATGGATGGTCAATTGTCAGCTTGAGAGCATATAAATAACAGAATAAAGACTTCATCGAAATAATTTTTTGATGAAGTTCTAAGCATCAATATTTGCATATAATAAAAAAGCTGAACCGTAGTTCAGCTTTTGCTTTGAGGATACTTACGCACCTGTTTGATAACTGGCCTGTGGCACTGCGGTTGAAGCCTGATAAGGGTGAGTAAAATCCTGAAGTCCAGCAGCCGCTTCGTGAATGTCCTTGCCCTCTTTGACAACAAAGGTATCAAAGCCAGAACGTTTCAAATAATTTAAAACATCCTTAAACACATCACCTACTGCACGTAATTCACCCTGATAGCCCTGACGGCGTAATAACGCAGCAAAGGAGTAGCCCCGACCATCACCAAAACCAGCAAACTCGATAAAAATTGCATCTAGTTCATTTAATGGAAATTGATGGGTTTCAGGTGAATCATTGACCGTGATATATAAAGCCTTTTTACCTTGTACCTGTGTCAACTGATCAAGTTGTGCAGTGGTCAGCACTACATCACCTTGCGGAATCAGACCATCTTCAGCAATCACTTGATAGCTATTGTCTGCAATTGTGCCATCTTTAGAAAGCACTTGTAGCGATGTATTAAGCATAAGCACGCTCCTTAAATGGCTGGATGCCAACACGGCGGTAAGTGTCGATGAAACGCTCACCCTCTGTACGCAAGTCAAGATAGGTATTGAGGATTTCTTCAATCACATCAGGAACAGCATCCGCAGCAAACGATGGCCCCAGAATGTCCCCCAACGACGCATCGTGATCAGCGTGACCACCTAAAGTGATTTGATAGAACTCAGCACCTTTCTTATCGACTCCCAAAATACCGATGTTACCAACATGGTGATGACCACAGGCATTCATACAGCCTGAGATATTCAGATCAAGTTCACCCAAATTATAAATGGTATCTAAATCTTCAAAACGACGGCTTATCGCTTCTGAAATTGGAATGGATTTCGCATTGGCCAATGAACAGAAATCACCACCTGGGCAGCAAATAATATCGGTAATAAAGCCGATATGCGCGCGTGCCATGTTGTGTTGTTCAAGTGTTTGCCACAATTCAAACAGGTCTTTTTGTGGTACATCCACAAGTGAAATATTTTGTTCATGTGTGGTACGGAACTCACCAAAGGTGTATTTATCTGCCAAGTCAGCAATTAAATTCATTTCTTCAGAAGTCATATCACCAGGGGCAACGCCTGCACGTTTCAAAGAAATCGTCACAATACGATAGCCTTTGACTTTATGTGCATTGGTATTCACGTTGAACCATTGTTTGAATTTAGGATATTCAGCAAACAATGCTGTGAAATCTTGATCTTCTAAATCTTGATAATCAAATGGAGTGAATTCTTCATCTAATTTTTTCAAGATCTCAGGCTGAATCTTCAATGCTTCACGTGTGTGTTCAAATTCGGCTTCAACTTTTTCAGCAAATACCTGTGGTGTTAATGCTTTCACCAAAATCTTAATACGTGCTTTGTATTTGTTATCACGACGACCATGCAAGTTATACACACGTAAGGTCGCTTCTAAATAAGCAATCAAATCTTCACGTGGTAAGAACTCACGGATTACGCTACCAATGATTGGGGTACGGCCCAAGCCACCACCAACCATGATTTTATAGCCCATTTCGCCCGCTTCATTACGCACGATATATACACCGATATCATGGAAAGCTGTTGCAGCACGATCTGTTTCTTCTAAAGCAGAAACTGCAATCTTGAACTTACGTGGCAAGAAGGCAAATTCAGGATGGAAAGTACTCCACTGACGAATCAATTCACACGTCGGACGTGGGTCTGCAATCTCACCAGCAACCACACCTGCAAACTGATCAGTCGTGGTATTACGAATACAGTTACCTGAGGTTTGTACTGCATGCATTTGTACTGTTGCTAGCTCAGCAAGAATATCAGGTACATTTTCTAAAGCAGGCCAGTTCAACTGAATATTTTGACGAGTTGAAACGTGGGCATAACCACGATCATATTCAGTCGCAATTTCAGCAATTTTTCTGAGTTGTTTAGTATTCATCAAGCCATACGGCACAGCGATACGGAGCATAGGTGCATAACGTTGCACGTACAGACCATTTTGCAAACGTAATGGACGATATTCGTCTTCGGTCAATTTTCCTGCTAAATAGCGTTCTGTTTGATCGCGGAACTGAGCAACACGTTGGTTAATCAGTTGTTGATCGAAATCCGTATATAAATACATGGCGTATGGCTAGTCATTCATTATAAAGGTGACTAGCATAGCGAGCTTTTATTCATCAACAAAATGCTTTTTTTGCATATTTAATAACGATTTTATTGATAAGCCTATCTAATTGCCGCAAATAGAAAAAGCTCAGACAAATCTGAGCTTTTACAATCATTTTCTAAATGAAATTAGTTCTTATCTGGCAATGTGTAAGCGACTAAATAATCACCTTTTTTCGTCCCAAATGAACCATGCCCACCCGCCATAATCACCACATATTGCTTGCCATTGATTTCATAGGTCATTCGAGTCGCCTGTCCACCCGCAGGTAAACGTGCTTCCGATAACTTATCGCCATTTGAAACATTGAATGCACGAAGATAATTATCTTGGGTTGCTGCAACGAACATCACTGCGCCTCAGTATCTTGTCAACCTAGAATTTTATTGAGATCGAAGTAGATCTATACAACATCTTAACAATACAGTGATGAATCTCACATATTGTCTACCACTTACCCTCACCTAGACCCTGACCAATAAAGGCATATTTAATTTGTGAACGTGAGAACTTAATTGGACATGCCAATTGCGCTTCGGTTTGTTCACTATTTTCAGATAATGGTACATCCACGACCCAACCACGTTGTTCAGCAATTGGAGAAACCAATGCTTCGTCAAGGCTCAAGACAGGTTCCACACAAATATCTAAGGTTTTAAAAAGTTGCTGCCATACTACAAAATCTTGGCTTTTAAACTTTTCTTGTAATGCTTGTTTCACCGCTTGGCGGTCTTCAGGATCAAATGATGTGCCTTTGGCAAGAAGTAATGGCAATTCTAAAGCCGCTGCCAAACCCGCCATAAATTGTGGCTCTAAACTACCGACTGAGAAATAACGCCCATCTTTGGTTTCATAATAATCATAAAAACTCGCACCATTTAACATCCCTTGTTCTGGTGCTTGCGGTGTTTGCCCTGCCAAACTTGCAGAAGCAGCCATACTATTTAAACTTGCCACACAATCTGTCATGGAAATATCAATATATTGTCCAAGACCACTACGTTGACGCTCAACAACCGCAGCTAAGATACCAATCACCGCATGCAAAGAACCACCTGCCACATCCGCAATTTGAATTCCAAGTGGTGGTGGGCCACTATCTTGACGGCCACTATGCCCAGAAATCCCTGCAAGGGCCAGATAGTTAATATCATGCCCAGCACGATCTTTATAACTTCCTGTTTGGCCATATCCCGTAATCGAGCAATAGATTAAACGTGGATTAATCTCTGCCAAAGTCTCATAGTCCAAACCTAAACGGCGCATGACATCAGGACGAAACTGTTCCAAGACAATATCAAACTCAGAAATTTTATTTTTGATCAGTTCAATATTGTTTGGCTCTTTTAGATCAAGCGCAATCGACTGTTTATTTCGATTCAGATAACTATGTGCAGTGGCTTGCCCATTGGCATAGGGTGGCATAATTCTCACGAGATCTGGACGCGTTGGTGATTCCACATGGATCACTTCTGCACCCATATCCGCAAGATACATACTTGCAAATGGACCAGGCAATAAAGTAGAAAAATCTAGAACTTTCAATCCTTTTAAAGCAGATGGCATAATAATTTTTACTCGATTTGTTCAAATTTTCTTTTATACTAGGTTCGGATAAACACAAAAACAATGTCATGTTCAGCCATTTACCTTGATCGTTTCGGCAATTTAACATGTACTTAGTGAGCAATATTTTTTTCTTGTCAATTGCTCAATTAGATATTTTAGACGGTTATTTAGGTCAATTATCGTGAATAGTAAAGAAACTGAAGGATTCAATATGAGCCGTGATACGATCAGCATCCACTTCGTGAATGCGGCTTTAACAGGTGTAAAACGCCTAGGCATGGACGTTGAAACATTACTTTCACATGTTGGAATTGAGGCAGAACTGCTGCGTCAACCCAAAGCGCGAATCTCCCCTGAGCAATATACTCGTTTTGTCAAAATGTTATGGATGGTCACTCAAGATGAACACGTAGGTTTTGATGTACAGCCTCGTCGTTTAGGTACATTTGCCATTATGTGCCAATTAATCATACATTCGAAAACACTTGGACAGGCACTGGAACTCTCCTCCCAGTTCTATAAATTGTTTGGAGATGAATGGTCGGTAAGCTTGGAACGTGACAAGCATGAAGCACGTTTAGTGCCTCACATTCCTAAAGCGCTTGACCCTGATCATTTTATTACTGAAAGCATGCTGATGATTTGGCATGGACTTGCATCATGGTTAATCGAACGCCGCCTGCCACTGGAACGTGTTCATTTTGGCTATGAACGCCCTAACCACGCCGATGAATATGATGCGCTGTTCTTTGCGCCTGTGATGCAATTCGATGCACAACGTACGGAAATCACATTTGCTGCTGATTATCTAGATTTACCAATACGCCAAGATGACAAAACCTTAGAAGAGTTTTTGAAAGCGGCACCTGCACAATTACTGGTAAAATTCAAGAATACCAACTCACTCACTTCACGTATCCGAGATGTATTGAAGAGCCAAATTGGTGAAGAAATGCCAACCCTCAATGATGTTGCATCAATGTTGTATTTATCACCTCAAACATTGCGTCGTCGTTTGGCTGCGGAAGGTAAAAGCTATCAAGGGGTCAAAGATGCCTTACGTCGTGATGCTGCAATTCATTTATTATTAACACCAAACCTTACCCTTGAAGATGTTGCTCAACAAGTTGGCTTTAGTGAAACCAGTACCTTCCACCGTGCCTTCAAGAAATGGACAGGTGTTACGCCTGGTTTATACCGTCAGTTGCATGGGCAGCATTTATAAATCACTGCATATAGATAGTCTGAAAGCTCAGGCTATCTATTCCGCTGACTTTGAGAATACGGACCGATCTCTTTATTATTCAACAATCTCTTTCAATAAAATAAAACTGAGTGTGATAAATTTTGCCATCACTCGCAGTATGTTCCAAAATGGAACATACTGAACTTTGTTCAAGTTCACCAACTTTAAAGATGTTTCCCAAATGTTTGGTAATTGCAGGGCGTTTTGTGCCAAACAACTCTGCCATCTATGCCTGACTTAACCAAACAGTTTCCTGTTCCAGATTAACCTCTAACTGTATTTCCCGATCCTGACTGCTAAAAAACTGGATTTGACTCATGCTGTTTTCCTTATTTTATTTATGCATGCCATTTTAACGATTAAAATTGGCGAAAAACATCAAGCTTGCCAATGTTTATCATCATTGCACTGCCACTTAAATTGAGTACACTCGAAGCACAATGATTTTAATTTAAGGCAATACAAGGAACAGCTATGAGCGAGGCCTATATTATTGATGCCATTCGCACACCACGCGGAAAAGGAAAAAAAGACGGCTCATTACATGAAGTAAAACCAATTACTTTACTCACAACATTATTGAATGAATTACAACAACGCCATCAACTCGACACATCTAAAGTCGATGATATCGTTCTCGGTTGTGTGACACCGATTGGTGATCAAGGTGGGGATATTGCCAAAACTGCTGCGATTGCTGCAGGTTGGAATGATGATGTCGCTGGCGTACAAATCAACCGTTTCTGTGCTTCTGGTTTAGAAGCGGTGAACTTGGCAGCACAAAAAGTTCGTTCAGGCTGGGAAGATGTTGTGGTTGCGGGTGGCGTAGAATCAATGTCACGCATTCCAATGGGTTCAGATGGTGGACCATGGGCACTTGATCCTGAAACCAATTTAAAATCATCTTTTGTACCACAAGGTGTGGGTGCAGACTTGATTGCAACCTTGGATGGTTATAGCCGTGCAGATGTAGATGCTTTTGCAGTGGGTTCACAACAAAAGGCCGCTGCGGCTCAAGCAAATGGTTATTTCGATAAATCCGTAGTGCCTGTGAAAGATCATGCAGGTGTAACAATCTTAGAAAAAGACGAATTTATCAAAGGGACAACCACCGTTGAAGGTTTAGCAAAACTGAATGCTAGCTTTGAAATGATGGGACAAATGGGCTTCGATGCAGTTGCATTACAGAAGTATCCTGAAGCGCAAAAAATTAATCACGTTCATCATGCAGGTAACTCATCAGGGATCGTCGATGGTGCTGCGGTGGTGTTATTGGCTTCTGAAAAAGCAGTCAAAGAACAAGGTTTAAAACCTCGTGCCAAGGTGCTTGCAACTGCATTGGTCGGCACAGACCCAACCATTATGCTGACAGGCCCTGCTCCTGCTGCACGTAAAGCATTAGAAAAAGCAGGCTTGAGCATCGACGATATTGATTTATTTGAAGTGAATGAAGCGTTCGCAGCTGTGGTGATGCGTTTTATCACTGAATTGAAAGTTCCTGCCGAGAAAGTCAATGTCAATGGTGGTGCGATCGCTATGGGACATCCTTTGGGTGCAACGGGCGCTATGATTCTAGGAACTTTGCTAGATGAATTAGAGCGTCAAGGTAAAAAACGCGGTCTAGCAACATTATGTGTCGGTGGTGGAATGGGGATTGCCACCATCATTGAGTTGGTATAAAAACTGGCTGCATTGATCTTGCCACGTTGGAAACACTTTCAAAAATGCTCATTTACACCTCGTAAACTGCGCTTTTTTTAAATATTTCCGCCTCGCAAGCGCTGCTTCGCCAGCGTTTTTAAGAAATAAATTTAGGACGATGATGTATGAGCGCTATTAAATACGAAAAAAACGCTGACAATATTGTAATTCTTACCCTTGATTCATCGGGTCAATCTGCAAATACCATGAATGCAGAGTTCCGTGATGCTTTAGATGAAGTCAGTCAAAAACTGAAAGCTGAAACTGATCTGAAAGGTATTATTTTCCGTTCAGCTAAGAAAACCTTCTTTGCTGGTGGTGACTTAGATGAGCTGATTCAGGTACAACCTGAACACGCCACTGAATTTTTCAAGATGATTGAAAAACTCAAAGGTGACTTACGCACAATCGAAACTTTAGGTGTGCCTGTTGTTGCAGCTTTAAACGGCACTGCGCTTGGTGGTGGCTGGGAAATCGCTTTAGGTTGTCATTATCGTATTGCCATCAATGATCCAAAAACTAAATTTGGTTTACCAGAAGTAACTTTAGGTCTACTTCCTGGTGGCGGTGGTATCGTGCGTATGGTGCGTCTGCTCGGCTTACAAAATGCATTTCCTTTTCTCATGGAAGGTAAGCAATTTGGTATCGATAAAGCAAAATCGCTTGGTTTGGTACATGACACCGCTGAGAATGAACAAGAGCTTTTAGAAAAAGCAATTGCTTGGG
>ERZ650302.840-NODE-840-length-17292-cov-17.344898_pt1 | contig 17292 bp, 16 predicted proteins | sample MGYA00376238_ERZ650302 | MGnify/ENA primary metagenome ERZ650302 (study PRJEB26733, sample SAMN07839298) | wastewater metagenome | biome: urban; feature: wastewater treatment plant; material: waste water | place: USA: North Carolina | collected 2016-04-28 ... | reverse complement strand
AGAACACAGCGCGGCTGTACACGCTCTTTGGGCTGGCGAATCTGTTGATTGGCAAATCCTGGAGCGCTCGCAACGCCAAAAATGCGTGCTGAAGAGACAAAATGAGGGAATTTGCTGTGAGATAGTGTGACTTCTGACTGAAAATAGCGCTGGGGCAGGTGTTTTTTACTCACCGAAGCCCCACTGCCGAATGGGTGTGGGCGGGTTTGCTCGCCTTTGGTCAGATGTGGATTTGTTCAGCGCTTCCCTAGTGTTCTGATGCGCTGAGAGCCATCGATAATCTCCAAGGAGCCTTCACGATCTCCTTGCCCAACATCAGCAGCAAATATAAACGGCACTGGCAACTTGATAAGAATTGATTCAATAAAGCGTGACTGTTGCCGAGGAGTCCACACCATTTCCCTCTGGTAATCTGGAATAAAAATTTCAGACTCATCAGTCTCTCGGCCATTAGTAAATTTTTCTACTAAAACTCCAATTGGCCATTCTTTGATTTCGTAATCAGTGATTTTTTGTAGTTCTTCTATTTGCTTGTCAACGAGGGTTGCTCCCTCGCTGTCTGGCAGTGACTGCTGCTCTTCGCTCATCTTGATCTCCTTGTCTGAGGGGGCGTTGCATGCACGGCGTCAGGTTAGAGTGGTGTGGAGTTCATCGACATATATTGTCAATTTATCGTGAAGCGTACAAGCCCTGCCCCTCCCAAGCAAGCTTTCAATACAGAATCTAGCAAACAGGCACAAAGCCTTGCTGCTACTGGGTTTTCTTGATGACGATCTTTGTCATGGGAACAAATATGGGAACACTTTTCCGCCTTGTCCCCGGTTTTCCCCGTTGCTGGGGCCACAAGCCCAAACCCGGTACACCGCCGGGTATGAGTGCAGTTGTCTAGCCTTGATCCTGTGGGTAGGTCAGCAAGATCACAATGGGCCGGCCATTTTTTCTTGGCACAGCCTGTTCTGCCCGGTTGATAAACTCGGCTTCTGTTTCGTCAGTCTCTCGCTGTAACGTCCAATCTTGTCCCAGCAGCTTCGCCCCGGTCGCTTCCGGCTGAATCGCTGCTTCTCTTCCGTTATTAGCCGCCACGCTACGTATGAATAGCGTTAATTCCCTCAGCGTCATTGCATCGCCCATTGCTTTTTCCAGCCTGTCCAGCCGGCCAAGGATGCTTTTTTTCATTCCGATTCTTCCCTTTGCATGGCTTCAAGGGCGGTAATTCGCCGTTCGATAGCCTCGACTTCGATCAACTTGCCGATGCTTGTCAGCACATAGGCCAGCTTTCCTGCGTCAGAGACATTCATTTTTCCTGTCCGTGCTTCTCTGTAAATGCTGGCCATTTCCCGCCGGACATCCTGAAGGCTGTTCAGCTTGATTTTTGAGGGGGTAGGGTCAGGCTTCCCTGTAGCGCCATCAATGGTTACAGGCAGATGTTTTTCTCTACTCATGGCTATTTTTCTCCAATCATTCCGCCGCCAGCCGTTCAGCCTCAGCACGAGACAGCCCGCCGTCAAACTCCATGATTGCCGCTCGTTCCTCGAAGGTTTCCCGCTCAATCTCGTTGCTATGTTTTTTCGGTGGGACAGGTGGGACAAGGGGGACAGCCGCATGAATGTTGGGCTTGCAGCGTCCCACCTTGCTTTGTCCGGGGTGGGACAGGTGGGACATTTCCAGCCGTTCAGCCTGCTGTTCGATCATGTTGCCGGGGATTTGTCCCACCACGTCCCCCGTGTTTTCGGGCATGGTGGGACGGCGAAAAGCCGCGTGGTTACTGGCTGTCCCCTCTGTCCCCTGTTGTCCCACTGTTTTTTGCATAGGGTCGGATAGCATGGTGAAATTCAGCCGCATCATTCGCTGCCCCACATGCTCCCGGTGAAAACATAGCATCGCGTCGGGCCAAGGCCAGGCAGCCGGGGTTTCTGTGCGGTCTTGCCGTCCTTGCCCGGTTGCAGCCATTCCGCTTTTACCAGCGCGGCTGTGACCGCCTTCACGTCAAAGCCTTGGCATACGTCTCGCTTGAAGGCTTCTGGCAGCACCATGAATTCCCGCGCCCCGCTGGCATCGGTGCGATAAAAGCCCGCCCGGTTAGGAATGCGTTGATCGCTGGTTGCTGTCATATCTTCGAAGCGGCTTGCTCCGTGTGCTTCGAAGAAAGCCCGCACCTGTGCCAGCATGGCGCGTTCTTCCCGGTTGCCGCTGCCGCCGAAGGCTTCCAGCCACACAGCAAAGCATTTGCGGGCCGCATTGATTGCCTCGCCTTCCTGCCAGCCGGTCAGGCCGTAATGGCTTGCCAGTTCCCCAGCCACCGCCACCAAGGCAAAGCGCCTGGCTACCCGCAGCACCTGGCCAGCGGCATCGCTGGGGGTGCATTCCTCCACGAATTGCCGGATGCCGTCCGCGATAAAGTCCGCCAGCTTGGAACGATCCGCCACGATGCAGCGCAGCCAGGCCAAGCCGACTGCCCCGTGATAGCGGATCGCCGCATCCTTCACGGCCAAGGCCAGCGCCGCCGGGCTGGGTTGATTGTGCAGCACCTCGAATGCGCCCATGCCCGCCCCCGCGTCGGCTTCAATGTCGGCAAGGCGGATTTCCTGCCCTGCGTTGGCTTTTCGGCCTGCCCGCGCCATCAGGGCGGTAAGCGATTCCTCCCCGGCAGACAGAAACAGCAGCCGCCAGCGCGCTGCTTGCCGCGCCGCCCCGGTACGGGATGCCCGCGCCTTGCCTTGCCCGTTCGCCAGCAGGTAGGCCGCTTCCCCGGCTTCCTTGGGGTCTATCTGGCTCAGTTCGTCCAGAATCAGCAGGCCATCGTTATGCAGCGCCGCCAGCCCTTCCAAACCGTTTGCCGTTGCTCGCCACAGCCGGGGATAGGTGGAAGGATCACCCCACACAGAAGCCGCCGCCTTCAAGGCCGTGCTTTTACCGGATGATGATCCGCCCCGCAGATGGAAGCCCCCAGAATCCTCCCCCACCACATCGGCCAGCGCCCCAGCGAAGGCCACGGACAGGGCGAACACCAGCCGGGAATTACCCGATGCCAGCGCCGCCACAGAATGGCGCCATTCTTCTGCTGTGCCTGATACGGAAAATGCCGGTTCCAGGGCGTGGGCATTCTGGAACACCACGATTTCATCATCCTGCCCGATGGATTCCGCCGGGGTCACATACACCGCCCCGTGCCAGCCCAGCCGCTCCACGCATCGCGCCCGTGCCTGTACCGGCCAGACTTGCAGAAAGGAAGCCAGCAGATCACGCGCCGCCTTGCTGGGGGCGATGGACAAGCCCAGCCGGGCCAATTCGCGCCGTACGTCTGAGCCATCGCCTTGCAGCAGCTCCAAGGGCATGGCCCATTGGTGGCGCACCTGGTCATCATCCCACCATTCCAGCAGCCGCCCCCATTCACCGCTTTTGGCATCCCGTGTCATCGCCATCACGTATAGCGGGGAACACATCCAGCGTGGGGAAAGCTCGTTGCCGTCCTTGTCAGTGCCGATAAAAAACACGCCATGCGGGGAAACCTCGAAGCGCCCGCCGCCGTAGTCATGGGCCACGGAATTGCCGCTTATGGGGTTGTTTCCTTTTTCCGCTGGGGAAGGCAAAACGGGGACAGTAGCCATGCCCTGCGCTATCCCCGGCGCAATGGCTGTTCCAGTCAATGCAGCCTCAATGCAGCGGGCCACGGCTGCCAGCCCTTGCGCCTGGTGCAGGTCGTTGAAGTCGGTTGCTCCTTCTGGACGATCCGGGCCAAAGTCGGGGACAGCCAGCAGCCCGCCCACGGCTTGCGCCGTTTCCTTGGCCTTGGTCATGCCGGGGTTGCCATCGGTGCGGTAATCATCATCGGCGCACAGAATCAATTGCATGTCGGGGAATTTCTCCCGCAGCGCTTTTGCCGCCGGTTGCAGGTTGCCCGCATCAAAGGCCACCGCCACCGCATAGCCCGTCGCCTCATGGATGCTTGCGCCCGTGGCGAAGCCCTCGGCAATGCACAGCACCCCGTCAGGCTTGCCAATGCCGAAGTAACAGCCGCGAATGCGTCCGCCGGTCAGGTAGCGTTTGCCGCCATCCGCACCGATGAATTGCAGCGAGTGCAGCATTCCTGCCGTGTCCCGAATTGGCAGCACAAGGCGTTCTTTGTGCAGCCGTGCGCCATTGGCGGCAATCCCTTTGCGGGTCAGGTAAGCGTGGCCGGTGCAGGGATAGGCTTCCGCCCACAGCAAACAGGCTTGTTCCCGTGCTTCCTGCTTGCGTTTGGCTTCTTCAGCCCCTCGTTCTTGCTGTGCCGCCTTGATCTTTGCCCTGTGTGCGGTTTTTTCGGCTGGGGTCAGGGTGCGTCCCATGTCCGCTCGCCAGTTCTCCCAGCCCAGCCCATCGCGCCAGTTCTCAAAACCCCCGGCAGGGATGCCATCCAAGTGCAACAGATAGGCCGCATCACCTTTGCCGCCCCGGCCTTCGGCATCGCAACGATGGATCACCCCATCAGCCAGCAGGTCAACGGGGGGAACAATGCCGCGCCCGGCCAGCGCATCCCGGAATTGTTGGAAGGCGTCAGACATGCCGCAGCCCTCCACGTTGAATCAGCCATCCCGCCACAGCTACCGGCAGCATGCGCCGCAGGGCCAGCCATACGATTACCGCCTTGAGGCGGGGACGGATGCCATGATATTGGCCCTTGGAAGCCACAAGGGGGGCTGCAGCTTGTTTCTTGTAGGGGGTCATGGTTGCCCCCTTAGGATGCCTTGCGGCTTTTTTCGATTTGGGCAATCAGCCAGGCGTCGATTTCAGCTTCAATCCACCCCACGGCTTTTGCGCCGACAGATACCGGCTTGGGAAAGGTGGGGTCGTAGTCGCTGGGGCGCTTGGGGTTGCGCCGCATTTTGGCGTAGATGGTGGAGCGGGAAAGGCCCGTGCGGGCCTCTACTTGCTTGCGGCGAAGGATGGTAAGGACTGTTTGCTGTTGTGCGGCCATGTTTGCTTTCCTCAGTTGAAGGTGAAGCGCTCCGGAATGCCCGGAACACATGGCTGCACGGTATTTATTTTCGAGAGATTTTAGAAGTCCTGGTGCTATCAGCGGCTAGCCTCTGCTAGCATCGGCTCGCTTGGGTTCAGGCATACCCCTCAGTGCCTTTCGTGCCGTTGAAAAAGACATTCCGATAGCATCACATTCGTCCTTGGCGCACTTATCTCGGCTTTTGTATTTTCCGCTAGCCCAAATTTCACGTATTTTATGTTGCTTCGCTACGCTTCCACCTGGCTGACGATGCCTTGCGTGTGCAGCAGCACGCGCATTTTCGGATCGGGCATGACCACACATCGTGCGAGCCCTTTCCTGTGATTTTTCATCTAGTAATGCCATGACGGCAAGTAACGTGAGCCCGTCGATTGGCCTTAATTCAAAGAAATTCCTCATGTTGCAAGCATCAAGCATGCCAATTAGCTTTTCCGCTTCACCATATGACTCTTCGATTTTACGAGATAAAGACAATGCGCCCTCTACAATTTGCGGTAATTGGTTCAACTCTTCCTGGCGCAAGCGCAATTTACTTGCTTCTTCCAAAATCACATTTGACAAAGTTTCCCGCCAGTCGGCTGGGAGCATATCTTTTTTCATATTGCCCCTTTCATGCTGCCTGAAATGCCTTGCCGAAGTTGCCGATAATTACCTTCCGGCCTTCCTCGATTTGGCTATCAACAAAATTTGCCCACCATTGCAACATCTCGCGCCGTTGGTCGGCATACTGCGCCCGGTTATACACTCCCCGAATCCCCTTGGTTTCATGGGCCAGGCATTTTTCGATCCAGTCCGAGTTAAAGCCCGCTTCATGCAAATGCGTGGAAGCCGTGCGCCGGAAGTCATGAATCACAAAATCCCGCACGTCAATTTCCAAAGAGCGCACAGCCTGATTCAAAGTGCTGTGGGCAATAGGTCGATTCAGGTCGCCACGGCTGGGGAACACCCACGCTGAACCGCTCGCCAATCCCTTCAATTCCTCGAACATGGCCACCGCTTGCCGGGAAAGATGGACAAGGTGCGGTTTGTCTTTTTTCATGCGTTCGCCAGGGATTGCCCATTGGCCTTGCTCAAGGTCTAGTTCTTCCCATCTTGCGCCAATCAGTTCGCCCTTGCGCACCATGCACAGAATCAACAGATGCAGGGCCAGCTTGTGCGCACGCTTGATGCTGGATTGGTAGATGGCTCGCAACAGCTTGCCCATTTCTTCCGGCGATAGAGCCACATCCCGGCTTCTGGCGCTGGCGATGAATTTGGCTTCAATTGCCGCCGCCGGGTTGAATTGGGTTTTCTCCCGCGCAATGGCATAGGCAAACAGCCGTTTCAGCACGTTGCGGGTTTGCAGCGCCATTTGATCGGCTCCGCGATTTTTGATCTTGTCGGTAATCGCCAGAATGTCAGTGACGGTTACGTCAGCAATCTGCTTGCCGCCAATGGCCGGGATCACGTCCTTATCCAGCACTCGCTTGATGTTGCGGGGGGTGCTGTTGGCAGGCTCCACAATCTCGGCATACCAGCGCCGGGCAAAGGCTTCCACGGTTTCAGATGCTTTCGTGGCCTCCTCTTTGGCTTTGGCCTTTTCGATGGCCTTCAAACACCATTCCCGAATGAACAATTGGGCCAGTTCCTTGGCTACAGGGGCGGCATCGTCAGGGATGGGATCGCCACGCTTCAAGGCCATTGGTGATAGGCCACGCCCGGCCAGCACCTTGCAGTCATCACGCCAGGTGCGGGCATCGGCAAGGGAATAGGCCGGGTAGTCGCCAAGGCGGATTGTTTCCTGCTTGCCGGTCAGCGTTCGATACTTCAAGCCCCACCGCTTTTTCCCGGTGGGCATGACTTCGATATACAGCCCGCCCCCATCCGATTCGCTGAAAACTTTGTCAGTAGATTTCAGCGCCCGTAGTTTGGTATCCGACAGTGCCATGACTCGCTATCCTTTCGCCCCTGTGTTCCCACGATCCAGCCGCTACCGTGGGAACAAGATCAAATCGTGGGAACACTAGATAAAATCCATATGCAGCAAGGTGTTACAGCATATGAAGTCCATTTTTGTTCCCACGATTTCCTGAATTCACCGCCTCAAGAAATGTGCTAGTGGTAACAAATTTGTTACCACGTCGGCTTTCACTGGCTACCGTGGGAACAAATGTGGGAACAATTTTATGCGGATTACTGCGGAACACACAAGCCCTGTTTGCACTAAGAATCCTTTATTTACGTGGGCTTATGTTGATTATGCGGAAGGGTGCGGACTGCGCTGGAACACTTACTATTTGCCGATGCAAAACCGCCCAAAAATCTCGCCCAGCAAATCATCGGCGCTGAATTCGCCAGTGATGTCGCTTAGCGCCAGCTGCGCCATGCGCAGGTGGTCGGCAAACAGTTCGCTGTGCGCGTAGTCCAGCTCGGCGGCGTCCAGAAAGGCGCGGGCGCGGCGCAGGGCGTCCAGGTGGCGTTCGCGGGCCAGAAACACGCCGTCTCCTGCGCCTTGCCAGCCAATTTGCGCCAGCAGCGCGCGGCGCAGCGCGTCCACGCCGTCGCCGCTGCGCGCGCTCAGCCGCAGCACCCGCTCGCCGTCGTGCTCGCCCTCGCCGGCAGCCTGGCCGCTCAGGTCGATTTTATTGCGCACCACCAGCCGGGGCAGCCGCGCTGGCAGGCGGGCCAGAATCTCGGCGTCGGCGTCGGTCAGTCCGGCGCGGTCGTCCAGCAGCACCAAGGCCAGATCGGCGCGCTCCACCGCCGCCCAGGTGCGGGCGATGCCGTGTTGCTCGACCACATCGTCGGTGTCGCGCAGGCCGGCGGTGTCGATCAGGTGCAGCGGAATGCCGTCGATCAGGATTTGCTCGCGCACCGTGTCGCGGGTGGTGCCGGCGATGTCGGTGACGATGGCGATGTCGTCACCGGCCAGCGCGTTCATCAGGCTGGATTTGCCGACATTGGGCTGGCCGACCAGCACCACATGCATGCCCTCACGCAGCAAAGCGCCCTGGCGAGCGCTGGCCAGCACCCTGTCCAGCGTGGCCTGAATGCCGCGCAACTGGCCCTGCGCATCCGCCGCCGCCAGGTAATCGACGTCTTCTTCCTCGGGGAAATCCAGCGTGGCTTCGGTGAGCATGCGCAGGTGAATCAGCTGATCGACCAAGGCGTGAATGCGCTGGGAGAACTCCCCTTTTAGTGATTTGAGCGCGCTGGCGGCGGCGGTTTCGCTGGCGGCGTCGATCAAATCCGCCACGCTCTCCGCCTGCGCCAAATCCAGCTTGTGATTCAAAAACGCCCGCCGGGTAAACTCCCCCGGCTCGGCCAATCGGGCGCCCAGGCTCAGGCAATGGCGCAACAAGCGCTGCATCACCACCGGCCCGCCATGGCCTTGCAGCTCGATCACGTCTTCCCCGGTAAACGAATGCGGCGCCGGGAAAAACAGCAATAAACCGTTATCCAGCGGCTGGCCGTCGGCATCCGGAAAATCCGTGAACACCGCCACACGCGGCTTGGGCGCCTTGCCGCCACTGAGCGCGCGCGCCATCGGCAGCAAATCCTGACCGGACAAACGAATCACGCCAATCCCGCCGCGACCGGGCGCGGTGGCAATGGCGGCAATGGTGGGCAAACGAACAGCGGACATGACAAATTCCTGAAAACGGGTGAAGTGGCGTGGGGTGAGGGTGGGGCCGGGGTGGTGCGGCCTATATGGGATAGCACCATGGGATAGCACTGTGTCGTGCGCCTTTACCATATAGGCCATCTTACCGCCCGTTGTGCTTAGCCGCCGTTTACCCCCGTGTGGCGCGCCGAGCATCGCAGAAAACCGGGGGGCTTTCCGGCCCGCATGTCCGAAGCGACGGCGCAGCCGGCGCAAGTTCGGGACGGCCCCGGTTTTCGAGAAGCGCAGGGCACCCGAAGCCGCAGGCGTAGGGCGTGCCACCCGGGTCGCCTTTCTTTCCCCTATTTCTTTGGCGAGACAAAGAAATAGGGTCGGGTGCGGGGTGAAACCCCGCCCTAATTCAATCCCAGCAAACTAACATTGTATGCACAGAAACCCCACCCTCCATGCAACAAGCCCGTTTCCAAAGAAACGGGCTTGCCAGAGACTCACACCACGCAATAACGCTTAACCAAGCTTCTTGGCGGCTTCCGCCTGCTCAATGCTGCGGTTGATATACCACTGCTGAGCAATCGACAGAATATTGTTCACCAGCCAGTACAACACCAAACCAGCCGGGAAGAAGAAGAACATCACCGAGAAGGCAATCGGCATGATCTTCATCATCTTGGCCTGCACCGGATCAGCCGGCGGCGGGTTCAGGAAGGTCTGGCCCACCATGGTGATGGCCATCAAGGCCGGCAGCACATAGAACGGATCCGGGCGGGTCAGGTCATGAATCCAGCCCAGCCACGGCGCCTGACGCAGCTCCACCGAAGCCAGCAGCGCCCAGTACAGGCCGATGAACACCGGAATCTGCACCACGATGGGCAGACAGCCGCCCAGCGGGTTGACCTTCTCGGTTTTGTACATCTCCATCATGGCCTGCTGGAACTTCATGCGGTCGTCGCCGTATTGCTCCTTCAGACGCTCCATGCGCGGGGCCAGGGCTTTCATCTTGGCCATCGAGCGATAGCTGGCGGCCGACAGCGGGAAGAATACGGCTTTCACCAGGATGGTCAGCAGCACAATCGCCCAGCCCCAGTTATTGACCATGGCGTGCAGTTTTTCCAGCAGCCAGTACAGCGGGGTGGCGATGATGGTCACCCAGCCGTAATCCTTGGTCAGCTCCAGGCCCGGTGCGGTGTCTTTCAGCACATGGGTGATCTGCGGGCCGGCGTACAGCGGCATGTCGATCACATGGGTGGCGCCTGCGGCGATGGCCGGCAGATCCACCACCGTGCCGGCGGAGTACAGGCCACCCGGTGCGGTTTTCAGCTCAAAGCGGCAGTTTTGCGCCGTCACGCACACGCTCTTGCCGTCATTGGCTTTCAGAATCCAGGCCGACACGAAGTAATGCTGCAACATGGCCACCCAGCCGTTGTCGGCAGCGTGGGCGTAGTTGGCCTTGTTCTTGTCGATGTCTTCGAATTTCACCTTCTGGAACTTGTCGGCTTCGGTGTACACCGCCGGGCCGGTAAAGGTGTAGGCCATGCGGCTTTCGCCTTCCGGCGCCTTGCCGTCGCGCAGCAGGCGATAGTAGGCCGAGGCTGCCAGCGGGATGGCGCCGTTATTGCGGATTTCGTAGCGCACGCGGATCAGATAGCTGCCACGGGTGAAGGTGTACACCTTGCTCACCTGCACGCCTTGCGCCTCGGGGGCGGTCAGGCGCACTTCCACGCTGTTCTGGCCGTCGGCCAGGGCGTAGTCGGTTTTTTCGGCGGCAAATACGCTGCGGTGGGTGGGCAGGGCCGGGTTGCCGGCGCTGATCAGGCCGGTTTGCGCCACATAGGTGCGGCCTTCGCCGTTTTGCAAGAGCTTGAGCGGCTTACTCTCGTCTTCGGCGGCGGCGTAGGCGCTCAGCGTCAGGCCGCGCAGGTCGCCACCGGTGGTGTCGATGGTGGCGTCGAAGAGGTCGGTCTTGACGTGCACGGTCTGGCCGGCAGCCAGTGCGCCAGCGTCAGCCACCGCAGGCGCAGCGCCTGGGGCCGGTGCCGGTGCAGCGGCGGTTGTCGGGGCATTGGCGGCAGCGACGGCAGCAGGCTTGGGCGGCGGGGCAAAGAATTCTTGCCACAGCAGCAAAATGCCGAACGACAGCGCAATGAACAGGATTAAACGTTTGGAATCCATCTGTAAAGGCAACCGTTGCGAGGGGTTAGGGAACCGGGTCGTAGCCGCTTTTACCCCAGGGGTGGCAGCGGCCAATGCGGCGCAGCGCCAGCCAGCCGCCCTTGAACGCGCCATGGCGCTGGATGGCTTCCACGGCGTAGGCCGAGCAGCTGGGATGAAACCGGCAGCTGGGCGGTCGCCATGAGCTGATGGCTAACTGGTAGAAGCGGACGAGGGCGATGAGGATGCGCGACATCGCGCCAGTTTAGCAAATAATCCGACCAATGCCTTGCGCGCTTCATGACCTTGCGCGCGATCAAAGCGTTCGCGCGCGCGCACGACAAAATCCACGCCGTCCAGCGCCGGCTGTTGCAGGCGGAACACTTCGCGGATGGTGCGCTTGATATAGTTGCGCGCCACGGCGCGCTTGGCGGTGCGTTTGCCCACCACCAGCCCAAGCCGGGCCGGCAGGCCGCCATTGGGCCGGGCGTACACCTGAAACCAGCGTTGGCTGCGGCTGTTGCGCAAACGAAAAACGGATGAAAAATCATCCGTTTTCAACAGTCGCTGCGCCCGGCAGAAGCGATAGGCCAAGGCGATTACAGGCCGAGGCGGGCGCGACCCTTGGCGCGACGGGCGCGAATCACGGCGCGGCCGCCACGGGTTTTCATGCGAACGAGGAAACCGTGAGTGCGCTTGCGACGCACGACGGAAGGCTGGTAGGTGCGCTTCATGAGCTTGATCCCTATGAAAAATCAGGAGAATAAACGCGAGATTAGACCGTCTTGGATCAGCTTTGTCAACTGAATGTTGCAATTGGCCCTGTGTGGGCTGTGGATAACTGCGCGGCAAACAGGTAGAATGGGGATACTGCTGATTTTGTTCTGCTTCTTGTTGTGGCCCGGTTTGGCCTGACGGCGGCAGACATCCGGCCGGCGCGCCAGGCGCGCCAGAACCCGATGTGGCGCACCTGACAACAGGCCGCGCCGGATTGCGGGCGCGCCCGCCCCGCCTGCTCTCCCGCCGTTGGCCATCGTGCCCGGCGGGTTTGTCATTCTTAGATGAATCAATGACCGATCTGCACACATTCTGGCCGACCTGCCTCGAACGACTGGAGGCGGAACTGTCGGCACAACAGTTCACCACCTGGATCAAGCCGCTGCGCTGCGAACCGGGGGCGGAGGGCTGGGTGCTCTTGGCGCCCAACCGCTTTGTGCTGCAATTCATCAAGGATCGCTTTCTGGCGCGCATCGAGGCGCTGGCCAGCGAGGTGCTGGGCGAGCCGGCCCTGCTGGAGCTCAAAATCGGCGCGCCGGTGAAGGTCGAGCCGCCAGTGATGACGTCTTCTTCCGCCAGCCCCAGCGCCTCCGCTGGTGCCCAGCCGCCGTCTTCGCCCACTTCGCCGTCGGCGCGCCCGGCGGCCGTGCAGGCGATTGGCGGCGGCCATGAGAGCACCCGGTTGAATCCGTCGTTCACCTTTGAAAGCCTGGTGACCGGTAAGGGCAACCAGCTGGCGCGCGCCGCCGCCATGCAGATTGCCGACAACCCTGGCGACCCGGCGTATAACCCGCTGTTTGTCTATGGCGGCGTGGGTTTGGGTAAAACCCACTTGGTGCAGGCGATTGGCAACCATGTGTTCCAGAAAAACCCCAAGGCGCGCATTCGCTACATCCACGCCGAGCGCTATGTGGCCGACATCATGCGCGCCTATCAGCACAAGGCGTTTGACGAATTCAAGCGCTATTACCACAGCCTGGATTTGCTGCTGATCGACGATATCCAGTTTTTTGCGGGCAAGAACCGCACCATGGAAGAATTCTTCTATGCCTTTAATGCGCTGATTGAGGGCGGCAAGCAGGTGATCATGACCTGCGACACCTTCCCCAAGCAGATCGAAGGCATGGACGAGCGGCTGATTTCGCGCTTTTCCTGGGGGCTGACGGTGGAAATCCAGCCGCCCGAGCTGGAAATGCGCGTGGCCATCCTGATGAAAAAAGCCGAGGCGGACAACCTCAAGCTGGACAATAACGTGGCGTTTTTCATCGCCCAGAACGTGCGCTCGAATGTGCGCGAGCTGGAAGGCGCGCTCAAGCGCGTGGTGGCGTATTCGCGCTTCACCAACCAGGCTATCGAGCTTGAGCTGGTGAAAGAAGCGCTGAAAGACATCCTGGCCGCCGGCAACCGGGTGATTTCCATCGAAACCATCCAGAAAACCGTGGCCGAGTATTACAAAATCAAGCTGGCCGATATGCACAGCAAAAAGCGCAGCCGCGACATCGCCCGGCCGCGCCAGATCGCCATGGCGCTGGCCAAAGAGCTCACCCAGCTGTCGCTGCCCAATATTGGCGACGCCTTTGGCGGCCGCGACCACACCACCGTGCTGCACGCCTGCAAAACCATTGCCGAAATGCGCACCACCGATACGGTGATTGAACGCGATTACAATGCCCTGCTGCAAATGCTGAAAAACTAGCCGCACACTGAACTGATACAAAAACATGAACCCTGGGGCGCCGCCCCTCACGATTCCGGGAGATCCCGCCATGCACATCCTGCAAGCTGAACGCGATGCGCTGCTCAAGCCGCTGAATGCGGTGACCGGCATTGTCGAGCGCCGCCACACCCTGCCGATTCTGGCCAACGTGCTGATTGAAAAGCGCGGCAATGCGCTGTCCTTTTTGGCCACCGACCTGGAAATCCAGATCACCACCGCCAGCCAGGGCGAAGTGGCCGGCGAAGATTTTCGGCTGACCACCTCCGCCAAAAAACTCCAGGACATCCTGCGCGCGCTGCCCGACGGCGCCACGGTGACGCTGGACCAACAAGACGCCAAGCTCACCCTGAAAGCCGGCAAGAGCCGTTTTAATCTGCAAACCCTGCCGGCCGAGGATTTTCCGCTGCTGTCGGTGGGCGCCGAGCCGCTGTCCAAGCTGACCGTGCCGCAAAAGGCGCTGAAAGCGCTGCTGGCCAAGGTGCAATACGCCATGGCCGTGCAGGACATTCGTTATTACCTCAACGGCATGCTGTTTATCGCCGAAGGCAATCAGCTCAAGCTGGTGGCCACCGACGGCCACCGCCTGGCCTTTGCCTGCATGACGCTGGACGCCGAAGTGGCGCGCGCCGAGGCCATTTTGCCGCGCAAGACCATTGTCGAGCTGGCCAAGCTGCTGGCCGACAGCGACGACACCGTCAGCATCGAGCTATTGCCCAACCAGGCGCGCTTTGCCTTTGGCCAGTCGGTGATTGTCAGCAAGGTGGTGGACGGCAAATTCCCCGACTACAACCGGGTGATTCCGCTGGATAACGACAAGATCTTTTTGATCAACCGTCAGCCGCTGTTGCAGGCGCTGCAACGCGCGGCGATTCTGGCCAATGAGAAATTCCGTGGCGTGCGCCTGACCCTGGCCTCGGGCAGCCTGTCGATCCAGTGCACCAACAGCGAACAGGAAGAAGCCGAAGAAGAGCTGGAAATCGCCTACCAGGGCGCGCCGCTGGAAATCGGCTTTAACATCAACTACCTGACCGATGTGCTGACCAATCTGCAAGTGGAGCAACTGCAACTGGCGTTTGGCGACGCCAACCGCAGCGCGCTGTTCACCCTGCCCGAGCAGGCGGATTTCAAGTACATCGTGATGCCGATGCGCATCTAAGCCACCCCGGCCCGCCGGAGCCGCTCCGGCTTGAACGCCTCCGCCACACCCGGCGGGGGCTGTCGCAGCACACACAGCAGAGAACCACATCATGAGCGAGCAGGAATACGACTCCAGCAGTATCAAAGTCCTCAAAGGGCTGGACGCCGTGCGCAAACGTCCCGGCATGTACATCGGCGACACCCAGGATGGCACCGGCTTGCACCACATGGTGTTTGAAGTGCTGGACAACGCCATCGACGAAGCCCTGGCCGGCCACGCCGACACCATCAAAGTCATCATCCACCCCGACGAATCCATCTCGGTGGAAGACAACGGCCGTGGCATTCCCACCGACATCCACCCGGAAGAAGGCCGCTCCGCCGCTGAAGTGATCATGACCGTGCTGCATGCCGGCGGCAAATTCGACAGCAACAGCTACAAAATCTCCGGCGGCCTGCACGGCGTGGGCGTGTCGGTGGTCAACGCCCTGTCCGATTGGCTGAAGCTGAAAATCTGGCGCAATGGCGAAGTGCACGAAATGGAGTTTAACCACGGCGAGCCGGTGGCCCCGCTGGTGAAAACCGGCCAGACCAGCCATCGCGGCACCAAGGTGACTTTTCACGCCAGCGAAGCCACTTTTGGCAAGGTGGAATTCCACTTTGACATCCTGGCCAAGCGCATTCGCGAACTGTCCTTCTTGAATGACGGCGTGGCCATCACCCTGATCGACGAGCGCAACGGCAAAGAAGAAAACTTTGCCTTCTCGGGCGGTGTGGCCGGCTTCGTGCAGTACATGAATCGCAACAAAAACCCGCTGCACCCCAAGGTGTTTTACGGCATCGGCGAAAAAGACGGCATGACCGTCGAAGTGGCCATGCAATGGAACGACTCGTATCAAGAAGCCGTGCAATGCTTCACCAACAACATCCCGCAGCGTGACGGCGGCAGCCACCTCACCGCCCTGCGCCAGGTGATGACCCGCACGCTGAACGGCTATATCGAACAAAGCGAAATCGCCAAAAAAGCCAAGGTGGACACCACCGGCGACGATATGCGCGAAGGCCTGGCCTGCGTGCTGTCGGTCAAACTGCCCGACCCCAAGTTCAGCAGCCAGACCAAGGACAAACTGGTGTCCAGCGAAATCGGCCCGGTGGTCAACGAAGTCATCAGCGAATCGCTGAAAACCTTCCTGCTGGAAAACCCCGCCGACGCCAAGAGCATCTGCTCCAAGATCGTGGACGCCGCCCGCGCCCGCGAAGCCGCGCGCAAAGCCCGCGAAATCACCCGCCGCAAAGGCATCATGGACGGCCTGGGCCTGCCCGGCAAACTGGCCGACTGCCAGGAAAAAGACCCGGCCATGTCCGAACTCTACCTGGTGGAGGGCGACTCTGCCGGCGGCTCGGCCAAGCAAGGCCGCGACCGTAAATTTCAGGCCATCCTGCCGCTGAAGGGCAAAATCCTCAACGTCGAACGCGCCCGCTTTGACAAACTGATCGCCAGCCAGGAAATCGCCACCCTGATCACCGCGCTGGGCACCAGCATCGGCAAAGACGACTACAACCCGGAAAAACTGCGCTACCACCGCATCATCATCATGACCGATGCCGACGTGGACGGCGCCCACATCCGCACCCTGCTGCTGACCTTCTTCTACCGGCAAATGCCCGAGCTGGTCGAGCGCGGCCACATCTACATCGCCCAGCCGCCGCTGTACAAGGTCAAGCACGGCAAAACCGAGCAATACCTGAAAGACGAGCACGAGCTTAACCAATACCTGCTGAAACTGGCGCTGAGCAACGCCCAGCTGATCCCCGGCGACGGCATGACCCCGCTGACCGGCGACGCCCTGGGCGAAATCGCCCGCCAATACCTGCTGGCGCAAGCGGTGATCGAACGCGAAAGCCGGCTGATCGACCCCAGCGTGCTGCAAGCCCTGCTGAAAACCGACCCGGTGGACCTGGCCGAAACCGCCAGCGCCGAAGCCGCCCTGGCCGCCCTGCGCGCCCTGCTGCCGGCCGACAGCATTGACCTGTCGCTGACCGCCGACGAGAAAAACGGCGGCTATCTGCTGAAGATCATCCGCAAACTGCACGGCAATGTGATGGTGAGCTACCTCGACCAAAGCTTCCTGCAATCCGGCGACTACACCCAGATCAAAGCCACCGGCGCCCTGCTCAAAGGCCTGCTGCACAGCGGCGCCGCCATCAAGCGCGGCGAACAAGGCCGCCAGATCAACGAATTTGGCGACGCGCTGAACTGGCTCTTGAACGAAGTCCGCCGCAACATCAGCATCCAGCGCTACAAAGGCCTGGGCGAAATGAACCCGGAACAACTGTGGGAAACCACCATGGACCCCACCGTGCGCCGCCTGCTGAAAGTGCGCATCGAAGACGCGATGAGCGCGGATGACGTGTTCACCACGCTGATGGGGGATCAGGTGGAGCCACGCCGGCACTTCATTGAGAGCAATGCGCTGATTGCGCGGAATATTGATGTGTGAGGGGTGCTGAGTGACACAGAAAATGTGAGACTTTTTCGACGGATGGAGTGAAGTTCGTCGAGTCTCACGGAAAGCGCCAGATACAAGCGCCTTGGATGGTAAAACATCATCAGGCACCGTTCCTCCACGTCCCGGGGCCTTTCTTCAGGATTGGCGCAGGTTCTGCGCCAATCCTCTCCAAGTAGAAGCACCACCCCGTGAGCGCGTGGTGGGTGTGGGGTTGCGCCTGGCGACATTCCACTGCACGGGCTGCTCCAAAGCATGCCCTGTACGATTTCTCGTAATAAAAAATTCGCCTAAACCAGCCAAAATGAAAATTTTCTTGGCCGTGTGAAGAAAAACTGGGCTTTCCTGCCCAAAACAAACCGCCACGGCCCCTATCACCACGCAAACACCCAGCCTGAGCGGA
>ERZ650302.839-NODE-839-length-17293-cov-15.977666_pt1 | contig 17293 bp, 19 predicted proteins | sample MGYA00376238_ERZ650302 | MGnify/ENA primary metagenome ERZ650302 (study PRJEB26733, sample SAMN07839298) | wastewater metagenome | biome: urban; feature: wastewater treatment plant; material: waste water | place: USA: North Carolina | collected 2016-04-28 ... | reverse complement strand
ACTATATTTTCAAAACTGGAGAATTTTCAAAAATGGCAAATTTTAAACAACAAATCGCAGACACTCACGAATACGCAAAACTTATTTCAGAAACGCTTATTAGCGAAGTTACCCAACTACAAGAATTAGACAAAAACACCAACCAGTTGGGTAAAACGGCAATCAAATTAAGTGAACTCACAGGTGAAATTTCAGATAATGTGAAACACAATAAAGAAGCGCTTTTGGTTGGTCTTGAAAATCAAGAACAACTTCAAACGGAGCTAACCGTTGTCAGCGAGAAGGTAGACAATCTCAAGACATCAATTGCACAATCACAAAACTCCGTAGAAACATTGGCTGAGTCAGTGTTAATGGTATCAAACCAACAAGATACAGTAAAAGAAGACATTGTGAATGTTGTTAATGAAAACAACGAAGCATATGTCGCGGGCATTGAAACATTAAATGAAACAATGCTTTCTGTGTTTGATGCTATCAAGACAATCAACTACACGGAAGACTTCACAAAAATTGAAGAACGTATTTCAGACACAAATGAAGCGTTGATTAAGACCAACGATGAGAATGAAGCACGACACAATGTGTTGATTGAACGATTACTTAAAGTATCAGACGAAATCACTAATGTGACAAAATTCATGTCAGAATTGAATGAACAAAATGAAGAAATTCAAACCGACATTAAATTGGCTATTGCTCGAGCAAACTCAATTGAAACAAAATTTAATTATATTCAAACAGAGATAAATCTTTTAAAATCTTCATTTAAAACAGATTTATCACAAAAAGTTTTAAGTTCTTCAAATGAGTTAAATTTATTAAAAAATAGTTTAAAAAATAGTTTTTCAGCTATTTTATTAAAAAGTCAAAATCAAATAGATTTATTAAAATCAAATTTTGAATTAAATCATCCAGATAAAAAAGACAAAAATGGATTTGTACAAATTTCTAAGGATAATAAAATAATTTCTTTGGAAGATTTAAAAATTGGAGATAAAATTCAACTCCAAACACCTAAATATATTGCAAACTGTATTTTGAACGAAATTAGAAAACAATAAAATTTAAGTTTACAGTAGGTAGAATAATAAAAAACAAGTAAAAACTCTTGAAGCAATTAAAAGGAATGTATCATGGAAGATAATGAAAAAAAAGTTATAGATTATGCAAATACTAGTGAGTTTATGACATTTGAATTGGGTGCAATGAAATATGCTATTGAATTACCGAAAATTAGAGAAATTTTAACATATCCAGATAATATTACTCCTTTACCAAACACTTCAAAATGGGTAAAAGGTTTAATTAGTTTAAGAGGGGAAGTTGTTCCAATCTTAGATGTTAGACTTAAATTTAATACAGGTCCTGGAACTTATGATGAAAACACATCAGTAATTGCTGTTATCACAGAAGATAAAAGAATTATTGGAATAGTTGTAGATTTAGTTGATGATGTTCAAAGACTTGATACAAGTATGTTAGCAGCCGTTTCTGAAATGGGTTCTGCAATTCCTTCTAAATATTTAAAAGGTTATATTAGACTTGCAAATAATCAAATGCTTGTAGTTATGGATATTGAAAGAGTTGTTGCAAAAGACGAATTAAGAGATTAAAAAAATAAAAAATAAGTGATTTTATGAGTATAGACAAAAGTTTGTTAAAAAAATTTACCCTTTTATATGTAGAAGATGATGATGTAATTAGAGTTGAACTATCGCAGTTATTAACAAATTTCTTTTCTATGGTTCATGTAGCAAAAAATGGTAAAGAAGGGTTACGAACTTTTTTAGAAAATCAAGATGAAATAGATTTAATTTTAACTGATTTAAATATGCCCGAGTTAAGCGGTATAGAGATGATAAAAAAGATTCGTACTCTTGATAATAAAATACCAATTATTTTTGCAACAGCACATTCTGATAGCGAATTTTTAGCAGAAGCCATAAAATTAAGAGTTCAAGAATATATAGTAAAACCAATTGATGTTAGATATTTATTATCTTTATGTAATGACATCGCTAGCAATTTATACCAAGAATCTTTATTAAAACAACAAAGAGAAGAGTTAGAAAAATATAAAGAAATTATCAACTCAAATAATATTGTTATAAAAACAGATACTCATTTAAATATTACTTATGTTAATGAATTATTCTGTGAAATTTCTGGTTTTGATAGTGAAGAGTTGATTGGCAAAGAGTTGAAATATTTAAAATATCAAGATATGGCAAGTGATATTTATACAAATTTATATGCAAATATTTTAAATAACAAACCTTGGCAAGGAAAACTTAAAAATATAAAAAAAGATGGAACATCTTTTACAACAGATGCTTTTGTGATTCCAAATCTTGATGAAACAGGAGATATGACTGGTGCAATTTCAATTCAAAGAGATATTACAGAAGAATTAAATAAAAAAAGAGAAATTGTATTAGCTTTAATGAAAGAAAAAAGCGATATTTTCATACGAAGTAAAGAGGGAAATTTAGAACAAAATCAAATAATAAATGACCTTAAACACAAGTTAGAAAAAGCTCAATTAGAATTAGAGCAATCTTTAAAAAATACAGATAAATATATTTATAGTAATGAAAAATTTAGATTAGAAAATAAAAATCTTAAAACAGAATTGGGTTTATATAAAAAGAATACAAATTCAAATGTAGCATTTAAATTTTCAAAAGAAAATAGTGATTTAAGATTAGAAAATAAAAAAATAAAAGATAAATTAGCTCAATTTGAGATAGATAGTGAAAAATCAATTTCTCAACAAAGAGTAAATTACGAGACTAGAATTGGTGAATTAGAAGATAAGATTAATGAATTAACTGAAAAAATAGATTCTATTCAAACTGATGAAATTTTATTACAAAAATTAGAATATTGGAAAGAGAAAGCAAAACAAGAAACAATTAAAATTGAAAATCTTGAAAAACAAATAATTGCCCATGGAGATAAAAATTTTATGGGTAAAATATTTGGATAATAAAAATAATTGAATAAACCAAGAAAATCTTGATTTATTCTTCTATTTTTATAGAGATAATTTTCACATCTTCTAAAGGTTTATTTCCTTCATATCTTCCATTTGTATCCACATTTTCAATCTTTTTAACAACATCAAAACCTTCTTTAACATAACCAAAAATTGTATGTCTTCCATTTAACCAGTAAGTTGGAACAGTTGTAATAAAAAATTGACTAGCATTTGTATTTGGACCAGCATTTGCCATTGCAAGAATTCCCGCTTTATCAAATACTGCATTTGGAGCAAATTCATCTTTGAATTTTCCACCCCAAATAGACTCACCACCAGCACCAGTTCCTGTTGGATCTCCACCTTGAATCATAAAATCTTTGATAACTCTGTGAAAGATAAGTCCATTGTAATAACCATTTTTTGAATGAGTTACAAAATTCTCAACAGCTTTTGGAGCTAAGTCAGCTCTTAATTCAATTTTGATATTTCCCTTTGAAGTTTCAAGTGTTGCAATTGGATTTGCAGCTTCTAAAAGTAAAACAAATGAAAAAAGAGTAAACAATATTTTTTTCATAATAATCCTCTATTTGGTAATTTTGGGAAATAGTATATTATTTTAGATTTAAAAAAAGATAAAGAAGAGTTTTTTAGTAGAATTTAAAAAAAAAGTGTTAAAATTCAAAAAAGTGTTACAAGCAGCGCTTAAAAAAGGAAAATTTATGGAAATGCCAAGTATCCCACAGCCAACATTTTATATATTCAAATGTGAACAATCATCACCTCCTGGAATGCCAAAACCTTCATGTGTAAATGAAAATACAAGAGATTTATTTAATCATGCCGCTCAAAGTTTAATGAAAACAGGTGTAATGGGACCTGTACAAATTGTAAGAACTTCATGTTTAGGAAGATGTCAAATGGGACCACTAATGTTAGTAGAACCAGGACACTTTATGTATTCGTCTTTATCTAAGGAAAAAATAGATAGAATAATAGATGAACATATATTAGGTGGAAACCCAGTTGAAGAGTATTTAATACCTTCTCAATTTTGGGGTGAAGCTGTTAATTTAGTAAAATAAAAAGGGATTTATATATGACATTTGATATGCTATATAGCAAAATTCATAGGGCAACAGTAACTGATGCAAACTTGAATTATGTTGGCTCTATCACTATTGATGCGGATTTGATGAAAGCATCAAATTTAAGAGTTGGACAAAAAGTTGATATTGTAAACATTAATAACGGGGAAAGATTCCAAACTTATGTTATAAAAGGAAAAGCTGGTTCAAAAGATATGTGTCTTAATGGAGCAGCAGCAAGAAAAGTAGAAATTGGTGATAAAATCATTGTTATTTCTTATGCTTCTTATAATGAATCTGAACTTGAAAATTATAAACCAACAGTTGTTTTGGTTGATGAAAAAAATAATATAGAATTAATAACTCATGAATTAGTAGGAAGTGATCATGTTTGATGGAATTGATTTAAAAAACCTTAATTTAGGTGATATGTTAAACCAATTTCAAAATATGGCGCAAAATGCTAAAGAAGAAAATGCTTCGAGAATTTTCACATCAAAAGCTGGTGGAGGGATGATTGAGATCTCTATAAATGGAAATTCAGAGGTTATTGATTTAAAAATTGATGATTCACTTCTTGAAGATAAAGATTCATTACAAATTTTATTAATTTCATGTATGAATGATGTTATTAAACAAAGTGATGAAAATAAAAAAATGATGGCTATGAATATGATGGGTGGATTAGGGTCTTTTGGACAAAAATAATATTATGGAAAAATTACTATCTTTATTTGAAGATTATCTATTAGATAATCTTCCTATTTCAAAAACTTTTCATCCATATTTTGAAGATGCACTAGCTGATATGTTAAAAGCTGGAGGAAAAAGATTTCGTCCTATGCTAATGCTAAGCGTTGTAAAATCAAATAAATCTTTACTTATTCCAAACTCAATGCCAGTTGCATTGGGTTTAGAGTTTTTACATACATACTCTTTAATCCACGATGATTTACCAGCTATGGATAATGCTGATTTAAGAAGAGGATTTCAAACTTTACATAAAAAGTATGATGAAGTTACAGCTATTTTAGTTGGGGATGCTTTAAATACTGAAGCTTTTGCTTTGATTTCAAATGCTTCACTTTCAAATGATATAAAAATTGATTTAATTAAATGTTTAGCTACTAATGGTGGTATAAATGGAATGATTATTGGTCAAGCAATTGATTGTTATTTTGAAAATCAAAAATTAGAGTTAAATCAGTTGGAATTTTTACATATTCATAAAACTGCAAGATTAATAGCTGCAAGTCTAAAAATGGGTGCAATTATTTGTGAGTATGACTTGGCTACACAAGAAAAGCTGTATGATTTTGGAATTGATTTAGGACTTTTATTTCAAATTCAAGATGATATTATTGATGAGACTTTAAGTAGCGAAGAAGCTGGAAAAACAACACAAAATGATAGTTCTAAAAATTCATTTGTAAATTTATTAGGATTAAATGGTGCAATAAAAAGTGCAGATGAATTGGCTTTAAAATGTACAAATACACTTGAAACTTTTGATTCAAGTTTAAAAGAATCTTTAGAAGAGTTACTTCTAAAATATATAAATAGACACAAATAAACTTTTTTATAACTCTTAGTCAAATAAGCTCAAATCTCTTGACAAATTTTTGAAAATTTAATAAAATTTAGCACTTAGAATTTTAGAGTGCTAAATGTCTAAGTTTTAATAGAAATACAATCCATAATACAAAAGGAAATACCATGAATTTTAGACCACTAGGTGAAAGAGTTCTTGTAAAAAGAACAGAAGTTGAAAATAAAACTGCAAGTGGAATCTATATTCCAGATAATGCAAAAGAAAAACCACATACAGCAGAAGTAGTAGCTGTTGGTAATAAAGTTGAAGATGTTAAAGTTGGTGATACAATTGTATTTGAACAATTTAGAGGAACAGAATTTAAACTTGATGGTCAAGAATATCTGATTTTAAATATTGAAAACGTTATAGGAGTTATGTAATGGCAAAAGAAATTTTATTTAGTGATAACGCAAGAAATAGATTATATGCAGGTGTTGAAAAATTAGCAGATGCAGTAAAAGTTACAATGGGACCAAGAGGAAGAAATGTTTTATTACAAAAATCTTTTGGAGCTCCAACAATCACAAAAGATGGTGTTTCAGTTGCTAGAGAAATCGAATTAAAAGATACGATAGAAAATATGGGAGCTCAACTTGTAAAAGAAGTAGCTTCAAGAACTGCTGATGAAGCAGGGGATGGAACAACGACAGCAACAATTTTAGCTCACTCAATTTTCAAAGAGGGATTAAGAAATGTAACAGCTGGTGCTAATCCAATTATCTTAAAAAGAGGTATGGATAAAGCTTGTGATGCCATTTTAGCTGAACTTAAAAAAGCTTCAAGAGTTGTTGCTAATAAAACTGAAATTGAGCAAGTTGCTACTATTTCTGCAAACTCTGATAAAGCAATAGGTTCTATGATTGCAGAAGCTATGGATAAAGTTGGAAAAGATGGAGTTATAACTGTTGAAGAAGCAAAAGGTATTTCTGATGAATTAGCTGTTGTTGAAGGTATGCAGTTTGATAGAGGATATTTATCTCCATATTTTGTAACAAATGCTGAAAAAATGTTAGCAGAGTTTAATAATCCATTCATTTTATTATATGACAAAAAAATCTCTTCTTTAAAAGAGATGTTACCGATTTTAGAATCAGTTAATCAATCTGGAAGACCTTTGGTAATTATTGCTGAAGATGTTGATGGAGAAGCATTAGCAACTTTAGTTGTAAATAGATTAAGAGGTTCTTTACATATTGCTGCTGTTAAAGCACCTGGTTTTGGTGATAGAAGAAAAGCTATGCTTGAAGATATTGCTGTTTTAACTGGTGGAACTGTAATTTCTGAAGAGATGGGAATGAAACTTGAAACTGCTGAATTCTCTTGTTTAGGAACTGCTTCAAAAGTTGTAATTGATAAAGATAATACAACTATTGTTGATGGAAGTGGTGATGGTGAAAGAGTAAAAGCAAGAGTAAATCAAATCAAAGCAGAAATTTCAAATACAACTTCTGAGTATGATAAAGAAAAATTACAAGAAAGACTTGCAAAATTAAGTGGAGGAGTAGCTGTTATTAAAGTTGGAGCTGCATCTGAGACTGAAATGAAAGAGAAAAAAGATAGAGTTGATGATGCATTAAGTGCAACAAGAGCTGCTGTTGAAGAAGGAATTGTAATTGGTGGTGGAGCTGCTTTAATTAGAGCTGCTGCTAAAGTTAAACTTGAACTTGAAGGTGACGAAGCAATTGGTGCTGCAATCATTTTTAGAGCAATTAAAGCACCTTTAAAACAAATTGCTACAAATGCTGGATATGATGCTGGTGTTGTTGCAAATGAAGTTGAAAAATCTGCAAATGAGAATTTAGGATTTAATGCTGCAACTGGTGAATATGTAGATATGTTTGAAGCAGGAATTGTTGACCCTGCTAAAGTTGAAAGAGTTGCAATGCAAAATGCTGTTTCAGTTGCATCACTTTTATTAACAACAGAAGCTACTGTTACAGATATAAAAGAAGATAAACCTGCAATGCCTTCTATGCCTGATATGGGTGGAATGGGAATGCCAGGTATGATGTAAGAATGGGAATGTAATCAGTCTCTGATTATTCTCACATTCATCTTAATGAGAACAGATTGTCGATTTCATCGACAGTCTATCTCAACTTACTCACAACAAACTTCACAAAAATTCTGACAATTTTCTAAGTTATTTCAATGTAAAACTCAAAAATTAAGTAAAAATTATAATTTTAGTGATATTACAAAATGGGCATCATTTCACTATAAAAGATTAGATGGAACAGGTTATACATTTTGATCAACTTAAAATGAATTAGGATTTGAATTTGAAGAAAGAAATTTATCTGGTTTAGATTTTATCAAGCCTTAGTTAAAGACAGACCATATGAAAAATCTATGGAACATGATTATAAAAAAAGGTTACAAGAAATAAATCTTGTAACCCTATAAAAAGTTATTTTTTGATAAATAAAACTTTATTTATCAAAGTCTAATAGTAAATAGACTTTAGTTTCAGTTAGTGTTTAACAACCATAAAAAGTGATTCTTTCGTCATTCACACCTCCATATTGTTTAGATAATGTAATTATAACATCATTTTAGATTAAAGTAAACTGAAATTTTAAAAAATTATTTATTCTTTAAAAGATATGAAAATTGTTGTTCCAATATTTTCAATACTTTCTACTTTTATATACCCTTTGTGTATGTGTATTATTTTTTTTACTATTGACATTCCAAGACCAGTTCCGCCTGAATTTTTACTTCTACTTTTGTCTGTTCTATAGAATTTTTCAAATATTTTTTCTTGTTCATTAAGAGGAATTCCTATTCCAAAGTCTTGAATTGAAATATTGAAAAAGCCTTTTTCTTTGTAACTTTTAACTATTATCTCAGAATTATTGTGACTAAATTGAATGGCATTTTTTAGAATATTTTTTATAGCAATTTTTAGAAGATTTGAATAACCATGAAATTCACTGGTTTCTATTAAATCAAATTTGATTTTTATGTTATTTAATTTTGCAAAGTTTTTAACTTCATTTATTGATTCATCAATAATTTCATCAAAATATAGAACTTCCATATTTTCCAAAATTAAATCTTTTTCATTTTTTGCTAAAAAAAGTAAGTCATTTATTGTCTTTTCAATTACAATTACTTCATCAAGTGAAGTTTTCAAACTTTGTTTATACTCTTCTATATTTCTATCTTTTCGTAAAGCAATTTCCATTTCACCTTTTATTATTGTAAGTGGAGTTTTTAGTTCATGGGAAGCATCTGAACTAAATTGAGAAATTCTTTCAAAAGAAGATTCTAAACGTCCAAGAAGATTGTTAATTTCAGTAATTAGCTCATTTATTTCATCTTGGTTATTAGAGCTTTTTAATCTTGCTGATAAATCAGTAGCAGTTATATTTTTGAGTTCTTCTAAAACTTTTTCTATTGGAGTAAAAGATTTATATATCAAGAAATTTCCTCCAATAATTGCAAATATTAATACAATAGGAATAATAAAACTTAAAATATAAAGTAAATTATCCAAATGTGACCAAAGCATATCTTTAGTTGTTGCAACTTCAATTATCACTTTTTGAGAGTTGTTAAAATCTATTTTAATTCTGCTGAGAAGATAATTATTTTGCTCTTCAAAGGTAATGATATTTTCTTTTAATTTATTCAAATAAATATCATCATTCTCTATATCTTCAGGAAAATTTGTAGTTTGTATTATTTTTTTATGGGTGTTATTATCTAAAATTCTAATATATAAAGGTTCAAAGTTATACTCTTTTTCTTCATTTAAAACAGCATCATTAATGGTGTCTTTTTCTCTTAAATCATCGGTTATATCAAGTATTATTACTTTTAATGTGGCTTGAAATTTATCTAAGGTTGATATTTCTAAAGCTTTGTATAAAGAAAAAGAGAAAATTGCAAGAATAATTATTTGAATAAAGAAACTATAAATTAGTAGTTTCTTTTTTATTGATAGTTTAGTTGTCACTTATTTTAAATCCTATTCCTCGAACTGTTTTGATTAGTTTTTTATCAAAATTTTTATCTATTTTATTTCTTAATCTATAGATATATACATTTACAATATTGCTCATATTTGAATCTTCAAATGAACTTAGTGCTGAACTAATAGTAGTTTCACTCAAAACTCTATCTTTGTTTTTTATTAGATATTCAAGTAGTGTAAACTCTTTTGCAGTTAATATTATATTTTCATTTGCTCTTGTTGCTGTTTTATTTAATAAATCAAGTTCTAAATCTGCTATTGAAATTTTTGTTTGTGTGGTTTGATTTGTTCTTAGTTGTACTCTAATTCTTGCAAGTAGTTCTGCAAAAGAAAAGGGTTTTGCTAAATAATCATTTGCTCCAATATCTAAGCCTTTTATCTTATCTTCAATTGAATCTTTAGCTGTTAGCATGATAATTGGTGTTTGGTTGTTTTCTGTTCTTAAAGCTTTACAAACTTCCATTCCATCTTTAATTGGAAGCATAATATCAAGTAAAATTAAATCATATTCATTTACACTTGCAAGGTATAAACCCTCATCACCATTTGTTGAAGAATCAACTATATAGCACTCTTCTTCTAAGCCTTTTTTTAAAAAGTTAATTATTTTTAGGTCGTCTTCTATTATTAAAATTTTCATAAATTATTCTACACTTTTTGAGATTAATTTAACTATTGTTATTTCTGCATTTGCTTTATATCTAAGTTTTAAACCCCAAGTTCCTAATCCTTTGTTTACATAAATAGCGGTATTTTGTTTATAAAAAAGACCTGCAAGAAATGGTTGAACAAGTCTTACAAAATAATGAAAAGGATAAATTTGACCGCCATGTGTATGTCCACATAAAAAAAGATTTGCTTTTGAATCAACTGCAATTTTATAATCTTTTGGTTGGTGAGAGATAAAAATAGATGGTTCGTTTAAAAGATAGTTTTTTATCTTTTCTTCTTCTCTTTTTATACCAAAAAACTTTGAAAACCTATCAGGAAGACCAGCAATAAATATAGTTTCATTTTTATAAATAAATTCTTTACAAGAATTATCCATAAAAATAAAATTAGAAAGTTCTTTTTTTAAATCTTCTAAACCATAAAATAAATCATGATTTCCACTTATGTAATATACTTTAAATTCTAAAGTATTTAAAATTTGAAGTTGTTTTTTTATAAATTTTACTTTTGTATCAATTATATCGCCAGTTATAACACAAAAATCAAAAACTAATTCATTACATAAATTTACAAGTTCTTGTACATTTTCAAGGCTTGTTTTTTTATTTATATGTAAATCACTTAAATGCAAAATCTTTAAATCATTGAGTTTTGCATTTTTTACAGAAATATCAATTGTTTGAATATTAGAAAGAGTCATTTAAAAACTCCTTCTAATTCATATATAGATGATAAAAATTTTATATCTTTTACAAAACCATTTTTTATAAAATAAACAGTGATTTTATTTTCTTTTTCTATAAATTTTTTATTGTTTTCATCGTAAATCAATAAAATATCATATTTGTAATCTCTCATTTTTGGAATGGTAAACATTTTCACAATAATCGAAGGATTACACGAAATATTATTTATAAAAATAGTATTGTTTTTATCCAAAAAATCGCTTTGTTTTGATGATAAAAAGTCATTTACAAGGTTTGAAGTTTCCCTTTGAAAAGTTACAATAATTGTAGAAATTTCACTAGTAATAGTATGAATTTTATCAAATTGATTTACTAGTGAAAAAGTACTTATTTTATCATCTATTTTTAAAGTAGATGCATTTGCGTAAAAACAAATTAGGGTTGATAAAATAAGTTTCTTTAACATCTATTTTACTTCATTTAATGAGATGTTATAAGTAATATCAATTTGATTTCTAACTGTTAAAAACATCATTTTTGGTGGTTCTAAATTGAAATCTGTAAGATTAAATGAAAAACCTCCGTTTAATGAAATTTGATTATTTTGTTGATTGATAATAATTTTTGCTTTAATGTTTTTTGTAACACCATTTAATGTTAAAGCACCTTTTATTTCATAATCAGTTTCATTTTTTGTGATACTTCTAATATCAAAAGAGATAGTTTTGAATTTTTCTACTTGTAATAATTCATACATATGTTCATCTCTACTTTTTTTATCACTAATTAATGTTAATGTTTCAAAGTAGATTTTACCTTTGATTGATTCAATTGAATTTTCAATTGTTAAATCAGCTTTTACATTTTTTGTAGTTGGATTTATTTCACTATCTCCAAAAACTTCCGTATGTGCTTTTATTTCACCATTTTGAACTGTTAAGTTATTTGCGTTTACAAATAGAGCTAAACTTAATATTACTAATAATTTAAACATATTTTATTTCCTTGTTATTTGGTTTATATTCTCCTATCATTATTTTGAAAATTGCTATTAACAAAATGATAGGAACAAATAAAATTAAATTTGACAAAGCCACAAAAAGCCCTGCACCAGAAGCCATCCAACCAATAAAAATCATATAAAATGTGATAATTCTAAAATCTTTTTTTGCAATAGTTTGTAAAATTACTACATTATAATAAGATATTACAAATGGATAAACTATCGATAAAATATATCCCTCCCTTAAAAAATAAAATAGATATGAAGCTGCAAATAAAGTCAAAATAAATAGACTTTTTTGGTTTTTTTCAATTTTGAAAAATAAAGCACAAAAAACTCCAATTACATGAAATAAGGCAATTTGAAATGTAAAACCATCTCTCCAAATAGAAATTGTAATATCCCTAGAAAGAGATTCAAAAAGAGCTGAATCTAAAAATACCCATAAAACCATCATTAATAAAGGAAATTCTTGATTTGATTTTTTTATAGGTTCATTTGTTGGTAAAAATCTTGAAGCAAGTAATGTAATTGTTGTTAATGTAATTGCAATAATTCCTCTTCCTTCAATTTCATAGTTAAATAATAAAGTTCCTGTAACATAAGAAACACTAAGAGCAAGACCAAGTTCTAGTAAAGTTGCTTTTTTGATTTCATTTACAATAAGTGGAGCTAAACTTCCAACTGCAAATCCTAAAATAAATAGAGTTAACATATTGAAATTTGGATATAAAAAACTCATAATTAATTGAATAGTTAAAAACAAAGAAATTTTATTTCTAAAATCAATTTTTATATATGAAACTAACAATGAACCAATAACACCTCCAATTGGAAGTGGTGCAATTAAAAATAAATTTGATGAAAAGTATTCAACAACTCCCGTTTGTGCTATAAGTAAGTAATAGCAAAGCTCACAAGCAATAAAAAATATTAAAATTAATCTTTGCATAAAAACTCCTTTTGATAAAAATAAATTAAATAAACAAATACAAAACTCAAGTCAAATAAACAAATAGCTAAGGCTTCAAAACCTAGTTTTCCATTTGCAAAAAGAGCAAAAAACACAGAACTTGCAAATACTCTAATAATCACTGTTAAGTTCATTAAAACCACTTGGCTTGATGGATTTTTTAAAGCCATATAATGAATGATTCCTGTCATACTAACAAAAGCAAAAACCACATATTCATAAACTCCACTAAAACTAAATCCAAGAAGTGGATAAATAAAACTAGCAAGAAGTATTAAAAACACTCCTCCTAACCCATCACTTAAAATTCCAGCGATGTTATAAAGTTCTATTTTTGAGTAAGTTGTTTTCATTTTTATAAAAGCAAAAATAAAAACTAAAGCAAAAAATCCAAAAGCAGTTCTAAATGTCCATAAAACTTCACTTGAAATATTTAAAAATCCAGCTTGAACAAATCCTGAGATACTTAAAACTGTAAATATTCCTAAAAGTGCAAACAAATAACTATTTAAATAAATAGCTTTTTGAAGCTCTTTTATACTATTTATAAACATGGCAATAACCATAAAAAACACAGATATTCCCATTGCAACATGAGCGTGGGCAACGATTAAATCATTTCTATGAAATACCCATCTGATTTCAGGAATAAATAAAATATTTCCCTCAACATCAACAAATAAAAAAGCTAATATAGAAATCAATAAAGCTTTTTTTGCATGGGGTTCAATATTGCTATCTTTAAACCATCTATATAAAAGTGGAACATATAAAAGTGTTAAATATTGAGCAACCCACTCTTGATTGTAAGTTAGTGGTTCAAAAAATATTCTGTATAAAACCGTTCCAAAATAAAAAATAGTTGGAATAATCCATAAAATATTCCATCTAGCTTTAAATTCACCAATATTTAATAGTTTGATGATTAGATAATAAATAGGAATTAAAGCTAAACTCATTCCTAAAGTGTTATCTCCATGGGGACCTGTAACTGTACTTTCAACTTGTCCGATAATTGGATTCATTAAAATTAAAAGTGTTATTGGAGCTATTATTACAACTCTTAAACATACTTTTATCCATAAAGGAAGCGTTTTATAAAGTCTAATAAATTTGTATAAAGCGATGATATAAAAAACACCAGCTAAGGCTAATAAAAAGTTTAATTCATAAGCAAAATCATAAAAAGCTAAACCTCTGTTTTTCCCTAAAAGTAAACTTACAACCATAAAAACTAAAAAGATATACCAAAAAATAGTATAAAGATTTAAGTATCTAAGTCCCTCTTTATCAAAACCAACTTCTTTATTTATAAGTAAAAAAGGTAAATATGAAAGCATTAATGGAATAAATCCATAAAGCATCAAAGAAATATGAATAGCTCTCATATTTACTGGATTTAAAGTTTCAGAGTTTAAACTAAAACCTAAAAGATTTATTGAATAAACAATTCCAAAAAACAGTCCTAATGCAAAAAATGTGATTGATATTTTGAAGTTTTTATCTATAAAAGTATTAAAATTATTCAATTTTTCCATCCTTTACTTCATAAATTTTATTTGCTAACTCCGCCAAACTTTTATCGTGAGTTGCTACGATAATTGTTGTTCCTTTATTTGCAAAAGTTTTAAATAACTCAAATACATTTAAAGAGTTTTTTGAATCTAAATTTCCAGTTGGTTCATCTGCAAAAATGATTTTTGGATTATTTATCAAAGCTCTAGCAATGGCAACCCTTTGTCTTTGCCCTCCTGAAATTTCATTTGGATATTTGTCTATTAGATTTTCAATTCCTAAAAGTTTTAATAAATCAAAAATTTCCTCTTTTGAAGCCTTTTCATTTGCAAGATTTATATTTTCTTTTACACTTAAATAATTGATTAAATAGTGGAATTGAAAAATAAAACCGATATTGTTTTTTCTAAAATCATCTATATTTTTTATATCTTTATAGTTTATTCCCTCATAAACAATATCTCCACTAGTTGGTTTTAAAAGTGTTGATAAAATAGATAAAAGCGTAGATTTCCCACTCCCACTTTCTCCAATTATTGCTATAAATTCACCACTTTTTATCTCTAGGTTTATGTTCTCTAAAGCTTTATCTTTATTATAATAATGTGTTAAATTTGTAATTTTCATCATATTTTATTTCCTTGAATTAATTCAACTGGATCTGTTTTAGCTGCATTTAAAGCTGGAATTATTGAGCCAAAAATAGCCATAAAAATTGAAGTTATAAAAATATAAAAAGCTAATTCATTTGATATTTCACCATTTACATAACCTTGTAAACTTGAGATATTTTTTATAGAAAATAAAACAATATGAGAAATTATAAAAGCACTAAAAAAGCTTATGATTCCTAAAATGAAACTCTCAGTCATAATTGAATAAACGATTTTTGAAGTACTTATTCCCAAAGCTCTTTTGATTCCAAATTCGCTTTTTCTTTGATTTATTGTAATACTCATTAAACTTACAATTCCTAATAATCCCATAGAAAAAGCAATAAATGAAATAACATTTGATGAGGTTTTTATGATTTTAAATTGATTATAGTTATCCACAAAATTTTGAGTTGATTTAACATCAATTTGTTCACTTATAACTTTTATATCATTGATAATATTTTCAACATTAGAGTTTAGTTCAGTGTTTATCATAATCATAGAAGCTGATTTATTAAAAATTTCTCCAGCATCACTAATAGTTAAAACAACTCCACCATTTTCAAAACCAATTTCACTTTTGAAAATTCCAGAGATTTTAAAAGTTTTATTAGCAATTTGAATTTCATTTTTATTTAATAATTGGTCATAAATAGATTTTCCAACAATTACTTCATCTTTATTTGGATAGTTTCCTGCAATTAATTCATAATTTTTAAATCGATTAGAACTTGAACCATAAACTGCAACTATTGGAAGTTTTTCAACGGGACTTGCTCCTACTATTAAAGCAGATGATTCTTTCACACCTTGAATTTTATTTATTTGTTCTATTAAATTTATATCTACATTTGAAAAAAATGTATCAGAAATTTTTGCTTGAGTAATGATAATATCACCGTCACTTTTAAGCATTGAAGAGTACATTGTGATTATTCCATTTGAAATTGAACTAATTAAAAAAATAGAAACAATTGAAAAAATTAGACTTAAATAAATAAGAGTAGTTTTTAGTTTGTTAGCCATCAAGGCTTTTAAAGCATTAGAAATCAATAGTTTTCCTTTATTATTTTGAAGAATTCTAAGCTTTGAATATGAACTCGTAATGAATAAAATATTAACTTTTGTTCATAATTGGATAAAATACAAAAAAATTTAGGAAAAATAATGAAAAAAGATTTAATAAAAATTATAAAAAAAGCAGGGGAAATTTTAAAAGAGGGATTTTATACGGATAAAAATATCACTTTTAAAGCAAAAAAAGATTTAGTAACACAGTTTGATGTGGCAGTTGAAAAATACTTAAAAAAGAAATTTTCTAAAAGATTTAAAGAGTTCAACATTATTGCTGAAGAATCAGATAATACAAATGTAGAGTTTAATAACTCAATCATAATTGACCCAATTGATGGAACAACAAATTTTGTAAATGGAGTTCCATATACTGCAATTTCTGTTGGTGTTTATAAAAATAAAAAACCATATTTAGCGATAGTTTATAATCCAATTTTAGATGAATTATATACAGCAAAAATAGGTAAGGGTGCATTTTTAAATGGTAAAAAATTAAAAGTTAGCCATGAAGATACTTTTCAAAAAGCATTGTTAGCAACAGGATTTCCATATACAAGTAGTTCAAATGAAGCTGATTTAAATGATGTTCTAAAAAAAATAAAAGATGTTTTACCTCTTTGCCAAGATTTAAGAAGATTAGGTTCAGCTTCACTTGATTTATGTTATGTGGCAAAGGGAACATTTGATGGATATTATGAAATGAACTTAAAACCATGGGATGTAAGTGCTGGAGTTTTAATTCTTACAGAAGCAGGCGGAATTGTTTCAAATATAAGTGGTGGTGAATATAATTTATTTGAAGATAAATATTTAGTTGCTTCAAATGGTAAAATTCATAATGAATTTATAAAAAATTTAAACTTATAAAATAACAAAAAAAGTGCGAAAAGCACATATTTAGTAACTATTAAATATAATAATTACAATTAAAATTTGAAAAAAGGTTTTTTTGATGTGTGGAATAGTTGGATATATTGGTAAAAAAGAGACAACAAAAATTTTATTAGATGGTTTAAAAGAGTTAGAGTACAGAGGTTATGATAGTGCTGGAATTGCTGTTTTAAAAG
>ERZ650302.836-NODE-836-length-17317-cov-5.673502_pt1 | contig 17317 bp, 11 predicted proteins | sample MGYA00376238_ERZ650302 | MGnify/ENA primary metagenome ERZ650302 (study PRJEB26733, sample SAMN07839298) | wastewater metagenome | biome: urban; feature: wastewater treatment plant; material: waste water | place: USA: North Carolina | collected 2016-04-28 ... | reverse complement strand
ATTTAAAAAAGGGACTTATATTATGAAAAATCTATTATCAAATTATTCTGAATCTCACAATGTTTGTAAGACACACTAATTAATGATAATATACACTAGTTAGTAATAATTTATGACAACTTCTCTCAAGAATCTAACACTAGATTTTATGCAAACTGAAAAAGGAAAGCATTCAAATTATAAATTGAATGCTATTCTTGGAATAAAGTACAATCATGAAAATAAATATAGCCATAATTTTTTAGTTCAATTTCAGAATATAAAAACTAATTTTATAGAAACAGTTGAAGTTGCTCCTGAGCTTTTGAGATATAAATTTAAAATAGGTAATATATACAAAGAAGGTAAGTTTGTAAATAAAGATACAAATCAATTTGAAAAATATCTTGAAATCGATACTTCTAAAATGAAGGAGCAAATACCTTTGTATAAAGTATTATCAAAAGATAGTATTAAAAGTATTTTAGGTGAGACTGAATTTAATGTATTTAAATTTGGGAGTAATTATTGTTATGTACATGAAAATGAAGAGGAAAGATATGTAATTCCTTCATATTTAGCAGCATTGTATTATTATTTTAGGTCTTCATCGATGAAAGAAGCTTTATATAAAAGTAATCCTTTTAATTTGTGTGATAGAAAGAATTCAAATCTTACAGATAAATTAAATACTATTTTAGTTTTAGAATCTAATGCTTCAAAATTAGATGGACCTTTTATCTATAGATTTCTAACAAATGAAATTTCACAAAAAGGGTTTATTGATTTTTCTAGGTCTATATCTTCTTTTAAAAATAAAATGGATATGGCACATAAAGTTACAAATATTATCCCTATTACAGCACTATTTCCTACAAGAGAAACTTTCAATATTAAAATAAGATATCTTGAAATAAAAGATACATTATCAAATAAAAAGACTTATTTAGTAAATGAAATACAAAATGATGATTCAACTTTAGATTTTGAAAAGCTCACTGTTCTTAAAAAGAAGAGAAAAAATAGTGAAATTGACGCAGATAGTGAAGATAAATTAAATATCAAAGGTAGAAAACCAAAAAAAAGAAAAACTAATGTGATTACAAGAACTCCAACATTAATTTATGGTACACATACAATTAAAGAACTTGATAACAATCAAAACTTGTCATTATTAAATAAAGACATTACTTATGGATTACTTGAAGAAAAAGGTGGAAATATTTCAATAACAACTTGTGAAGAAAAAAAGGGAGAAGTATCTGTAAGTTTTTCAAAAGGATCAAGTTCAGGAGATGAAACTGCTCAGCAAACAAAATTAGAAAATGATGATGAAAATAAAAATAATATATCTGTACCACCAATTTTTGATATTTTTTTAGAAAGTATAGAGTTTATTGAAAATTCTAATCTAGTTAGTGAATTTTTATATGATGATATACCTAAAAACATTCCTGTAAGTTATACAAAAAACAATGAAATAATAAGTTCATGCATGATTAATAATAGAATAAAACAATATGTTAGCTGTTCTTTTGAATATAATGATACTAGTATAGTTTTACTTGAAGTAGAGTCTGATAATAATGATTTTGCAACATGGGTTATGTCTTCAGAAAAAACTATATCAGAAGAAGATATTGTAAAAATCCTTGAGATGAGATATTCAGAACAAAAACTTTTAGAAACAATAAAAGATGAGTATAATAATTTGAACAGTTTAAAATTTCATACTCATCGACATGCTCAAATCAATGATGAAAATGAACATGAAGAAGTTCTTGAGAGATGGTTGCTAAGATTATTGCATAAAGTTAGTAATTCTTAAAATAAAGCTTTTTGAGAGTAGATTTTATAATTTGGATATTCCTTAATATTAGGAAAAACTATTGCGCTTAGTTGATTTCCATAAACACAACCTGTATCTATTCCTAATGCAAATTTACTCTTTTTAATTTCTTGAAACCATTGATGTCCATAAACTATAAAACCTTGATTTCCATCATAAAGATCTGCCCAAAAAATTGATTTTTCATCTTCTTTCCCATAAGCTAGAAATTCATAATTTTCATCTAAATATCTAAGTCTTAGAATTTTTTGTTTATCTTTTTTTGATAAATTATCTAAATTCATATGATTCTGTAATCCACCATGGACAATAGTTATATTTTCAAATCTCAAAAAAAGTGGTAAGTTTTCTAAAAATTGAATATGTTTTTCTGTTAGATTATCTATAATATTTTGTTCATCATTATCTAAAACTATAGGATTTTTTTTATTTGATTTTTGATGATTGAAGTATCTTATGATTTTGTCTTCATGATTACCACGAATTGATTTAATATTATTCTTAATAATAAAATTAAGAGTTTTAACACTATTTTTTCCTTTTGTGATGATGTCACCAACACAAATCTCTATATCATCTTTTTGAGGATTTATTTGATTTCTAAGAGAGATAAATTCATCGTAACAGCCGTGAATATCTCCATAAATTATTAATTTATTCATCAAGTTTATTTGATATTTGTTCTAATAAATTTTTATATTTTTTTATATCTTTTCGGATTTGAATGCAATGTTCTTCTGTAAATTCTAATCTATTACCATTTGGGTAAAGTAAAAATTTTCCATCTGAATCTTCTTCTTCTTTTTGATGTGCTAATACATTTCTTTTTGCTATTACATCTTTCCTATAATCTTCATGTTTAAAATCTATTTCATTACACTTTTTACTTTTTATTTTATTTACTGTTCTTGATTTTTTAAAACTATCATAAAAAAAGTTGTTTTGTAGTTCTTCTAAATTTATTTCGTCATGGCTAAATTCTGATTCTACAACTTTAACTAAGCATTTCAAAGACGTCAAGTCATCTTTTATTTTTGAAAAAACATCTTCTTTTATATATTTTTTAAAGTCTGAATCAGCTTCTTTATTAAACTTTTGAATAATATTCTTTTTGATTCTATCTAGTTCTGCAACTTCTGCCATAATTAGACCACGAAGGTTATTTACATCTTGGATTTTATGGAGAGTTACATCTATTATTTTTTTAGCTTTAGTATCAATTTGCTTTCTTTCTGATGTAAAAATTCCTTCAGGTACATTTTCTTTTAATAAAGTTAATAAATTTTCATAATGCGAAGAGTAGAATATGATTTCAGTATAAATATTATTATTTCTTATACTTTCAATAATCTTATTGCCATCAGCACTTTCATCGTCATCAAGATTTAGATCAATTAAAAGTAAGTCATAATTTTTTAAAGAATCAAAACCTATTTCGTCTTTAAATTGTTGAAATGTTTCTATATACTTTATCTCTAATTCAAAACCTTTCTCATTTTCTATATAGTTTGAAATAACCCTTTTTTTGCCACGAATAGAATGCATTTGATCTTCAATCCATAATATTTTATATATTAGTTTCATATTTTTAACCTTATGATAAATTTAATACCTATATCTAATTTTTTAACTTCTATGGTACTTTTATTCATCCTTTGTAATGATTCTTTAATATGATGTAAACCTAACCCTGAACCACTAGTTGTTGTTATACCTATTTCAAAGATATCAGATGGATTGATTATTGATTTATCTAAACCATTACCATTATCGGAATATTCAATGATTAAATTATCATCACGTTTAAATACAATATTTACATTTTTTGCATTTGCTTTTTTTGAATTATTTAATAGATTATCAATTATTATGGTTAAAATTAGCGGTTCAAATTTACACATATAAGATAAAGAATTATTACTAATACTTACAGATAAATCTCTACTAGTATTAAGATTATAAATATTTTGAATATATTCAGAAATGAATTGTATAATATCGGCATTAATACTTTGCGATTTTGATAAAAAATTAGCTTTTGTTGCATATTTATTAATTGCTAATATTTTTTGTGCTTCTAATGATATATCTGTAAGATAAGCAACAATTTCTTTCTTGGATATATTATCTGATTCATCTAATGTCATTTTAAAATCTAATATAGTGTCTTCAATTGTTTCAGCATATAAGCCAATGTGATGCTGCAATTTTATTAATTCTGATTTTTCAATTGGTTGTATTGACTTTAGAAATAAGACTTGCTCTTCTTTTTTTTGTATTTCTTGTTCAACATTTTTTAATGCTTCTTCTAATTTTTCTTCTTTTGCTTTTGCTTTTTGTCTATCTTTTCTGACTTTATTTCTAAATAATTTATAAAGTTCATTTTTAGATTTTTTTTCTTCTTCTAATTCTTCTTCTATATTTTGTTTTTGTATCAGTATATTTTTAAAACTATTTGATAAATTTATATCATCTATATTTTTAGTTAATTGCTTTATCGCTTTTTGTGTTTTTTCATCAAAAATATTTGTTGATAAATTACCAAAATTCTTTATAAAATCTTGTAATTTCTTATTTGTTTTCTCTTTATCTTCTTCAATAAGGTTTTTAATAAGTTCTTCATTTATATATAAATCAATAATATTTTTTGTACTTACAAATATTATTTGTTTAATGATTTCGCTTGAATTTAATAGTCTTTCTTGTTTATCTATTCTATAAATTTCTTCAGATTCATTCCAAGTTCCATCTATAATTTGTTTTTGAATAGTCGCTTCTTTCATATATTCAGGAATTGAGTCCCATTTTAAACCATCTACAACATACTTTTCTAATCTTTTTAATGTTGTGTAAAAGTAACCATTATATTTTCTATTTTGTTTTTCAGAATCTCTTATCAATTGTTTATAACTACTATTTTGAACTATTCCTTCTCTACTTGAAATAATTTTAAAGTTATTATTAAAATCATTTATTTCAATTCTTCCTAAAATTTCTCTATTGCCAAAATATCTTGCAGTTCCTTGTCCTTTTCTAACTTCAAGCCCAAATGCATCATTTTCTCTATCACCATAAGGAGGAATTCTAAATCCATTTATGAATAAATATATAGAACCAAATTCAACTGAATCAATACCTGTTTGCTTTTTAAAAAAACCTTTTGCATAAGGATTTAGATAATAAATAGTAATTTTAATGTCTTTTAAAAGTGGGAAATCTATATTTTTCTCTATAAGTCTAAAAATAGTTTCATTTTTATCTTTCAATTCTGTAACAATTTTACTCCCATCTTCCGATATAAAAGATTCTATAAATGTAGTTTTAAAATCTAACTTTTCAAATATTTGGTTTTTTACTTCGCCTGTAACTTTTTCATGATATGGTGTGCTACTATCTTCATTTAACTCATCAATAACATTTATAAAAATTTTAAAACTCTGCTCATCATATGATTGGTTCGGATTTATCAATCTTTCTAAACTATTTTTTAACCTTAAAAGTTTTGTTTTATCAATTTCTATATCACTAAACAAATTATTTTTTTTATTAAATTCGATCCATTCTTCATTTAAATCAGTTATCTGAATTATAGTTCCATGTTCAAAAATATCAAATCCAGTTTCATTTTTAAATTCAGACTCATTTAGTTCTCTAATTAGTACTGGAATATCTTGAATTTGAATATCTATTCTATTTGCATCTTCAAAATCTTTCCAAGAAATTTTTAAATGAATAAAAATACCATTCTTCTGTTTAGTATAAAGATTTAGTTTTTTTCCAAGTCTATCGCAAGAAAATCTACCTACACCTTTATTCCCAGCTTGGTAACGATTATTTTGAGTAAAATTTTCTTTTTTTGATGAATAGGCTATATTAAGCCATTTTTTCAATATATCATTTTCAGACATACCCATACCATCATCAATTATAATTAACTCTGATTGTTTATTTTTATCCTCAACTAAATTTTTAAATTTTATAATAACTTTTGTTGCTCCTGCATCATAAGAGTTTTTTACAAGTTCCATTACCGCAACATTATCATCATTAATTAATTCTTTACCAATGATATTTTTTATATGAGCATGTGTACTAAAAGAGACTTCTCTAAAATTAGATTTCATTTAAATCATATCCTTTAATACAAGTCCTGCTTGTTCAGCAAAAAGTGGTGGTATTGCATTTCCTATTTGAGTGTATCTTGGAACATCTGTTTTTCTTCTATCTCCACCAGTTGTATAACCACCTTTAAACTCATAGCTATCAGGAAAAGATTGGATTCTTGCATATTCTCTAACAGTCAAAATTCTTGGTTCGCAATAGTGAATATAATCATCAGGTAGAGTGGTTAATGTTGGTGTTGGAGAATCACTACATAGAGGAACAACTGTTCTTTTTTTTAGGTTGTATTTTGCTTTTATTTCATCTGATATATTTTTATTTGCTCGTCCAAAATTTAAAATGTATTGAAACTTTTCAATGGTCTCTTTTTTATGATTTGCAAATCTATGACTACTTGCTATTTTCTTTGTAAGATTCTTATCTTTACGCATTAGTTTTTGGTAGCTTGTTGCTGCTTTTGCATAAATACCTGCTCTAAAATTTTTAGTATCTGGAGATTCTTCTGTTCCATGGGATTGTAATAAATCAGAAATGGCATCACTTAGAGATACAGTGTCTTTTTCTAAATTCTTTGATTTAAAAAAATTTACTTTATTCTGTACTAATAGATCAAAAAACTTTTCTGCATTATCTTTTTTTGTTCCTACTAATATATATCTTTGTCTTTTTTGAGGAATTCCATACTCTGAAAAATCTACTATTCTACCTTTTACATCATAACCAAGTTGCTTTAATTTATTTACAACATGAACAGAATATGCTTCTCCTCTTTTATTACCATTTTTAAAACCAATAGTAAAACCTCTTACATTTTCAAAAAATAAAATTTTAGGTTGAACAAGTTCAATAAATTTTACATAAGAGTCTATTAATTTATTTCTATCATCATCTTCTTTTCTTCTCCCTGCCATTGAAAATCCCTGACAAGGTGGCCCACCTGCTACAAGAGAAACTTTTCCTCTTAAAGATTTTAGATTTTTTTCATGTTCTTCAATAAGATTATTTATATCATGATTTTTTTTATCTAGCCAATTAGGCCAAGTGAAATTAGAATTTTTATTTATTAGATTATGTTCTAAAGTAGCAAAAGCATCTTTACTTTTTTCAACAGCAAATAAACCTTTCCATCCTGCATTATGAAGCCCTAATGCAAGACCTCCACAACCTGAGAACAAATCTATATAAATCAAAAATAAATCCTTAAATAATTTTTTTAGTGTTAATTATATCTTTTTTATTTTAAATATTCACTTCTCTTTAAAATTTTATATAAATATCTATAAGATACCGAAAATTCAATAAGGATGAATATGAAATTACAAGAAGCAATCAAAGTATTTGAATCTCATTGTATATATGAAAAAAACTTAAGTATTAAAACAATTAAGGCATATAAAATAGATTTGAATCAATTTTTAAAATATAAAAATAGTGAAGATATATCACTTGAAATGTTTGACAAGTTGTATTTAAAAGATTATATAAAATATTTATTTGAGAAGGAACTAAAAGCTAAAAGCGTTAAACGAAAAGTTGGTACATTAAAAACACTATTTAATTTTCTTGAATTTGAAGAATTGATTGAGTTAAGTCCATTTAAAAAAATGAAATTATCAATAAAACTACCTAAGAGATTACCAATAACTCTTGATATAAAAGAATTAAGAAGATTTTTTAAATATATGTATGATTACAAGCAATCTATATCTAAACAAGATACTTACACTTATAAATCTATAGTAAGAGATATAGCTGTAATGGAGTTACTTTTTGCAACAGGTATTAGAGTATCTGAACTATCTAATTTATTAAAAGAAAATATAAATATAAAAAAAGGTGTTATAAATATAATTGGAAAAGGAGATAAAGAAAGAATTATTCAGATATGTGATATTAATGTAAAAAATGCATTATCTGATTACTATAGTCTATTTAAAAAGAATATTTTAAGAAATGAGTATTTCTTTATTAACAAGCGGAGTAATACTTTATCTGAACAGTCTATTAGATTTATGATAAAAAAATATAGTGAAAAAGCTAATCTAAAGAAACATATTACACCACATGTTTTTAGGCATAGTTTTGCTACAGCTTTATTGGAAGAAAATATTGATATAAGGTATATTCAAAAAATCCTTGGGCACTCATCTGTTGTAACTACTCAAATATACACAAAAGTGAATTCAAAGCAGCAAAAAAAGATACTCTCTACAAAACATCCACGAAGGCATTTTAATATATAAAAAAGAGTTTTTATTGCTCTTTTTTATTAAAGGTTAGTAAAGAATTATAACACTTTCCATAGCTTTGACTTAGAATTAAAATTTGAACTAATATTAAAAGTTTTATAGATTGAAGAGTAGATGTTAAAAAAAGAAATAGAGAGATAAAATGCAAGCAATTGAAGCTAAAATAGAAAAAATTAGAAAAAAAAATACACTTATGACAGAAGATGAAATTAGGGAGATTGCAGGTGGAATATTGGGTTTTGAGAATACAGATACTGCAATAAGTGGTGTTGGGCAAATTACATCTTTTAATCAGTTGGGTTTTTCAGGTATAAAAGATAGACCAGATGGGTGGTATCTACCAAATGAACGTAGCTTTCCTGCCATTATATTAGAAGCAAAAAGTGAAAATTCTACAATAAAAAAAGCTCATATTGATGAGTTATTAAAAAATTTAACAATAGTAAACAAAAAATATAAAAGACATATTGGTATTTTGTATAATGGATTTGAAGTTAAAATTTATAAAGATGGTATTTTTTTACGAGATGAAAATGAACTTAAAAATAAAGAGTATTATTTAAGTTTATTTAGTGAAAATAAAATAGATACACCAAAAATTTATAATCTTACAGCTAGAATAAATAATAATCTTCATTTTAACTTTGGAATAAAGAATCTATACCATAGAATGATATTTACAGCATGTGCATTAGTAGCTAAAAGATATGGTTCAGTGTTAGTAAAAGGAATGAATTATAGTACATTTCATACTTCTATCCATACTACACTTGCAAAAAGCTTTGAAGAAGAAAGAAGACAAAATGTTAAGTTAGATATTTTACTTGAAGCCTATTCGTCAATTAAAATGAATATCAATGAAAATCAAGATGCTATAGATGATTTTATAGAAGCTGTTAGTGATATAAGTGACAACATAAATAGTGACTTTTGGAATGGTGAAGATGTTATGGCTATCTTCTTCAATGAATTTAATAGATATAAAGGAAAAAGTGAAAGTGGGCAAGTATTTACACCAGATCACATAACAAGTTTAATGTATAAAATTACAGAAGTAAATAAAGATGATTTAATTCTTGATGCTGCTTGTGGAAGTGGAGCTTTTCTTGTTAAATCAATGTGCAATATGATAAAAGAAGCAGGTGGTAACTCTACTAAAAAAGCAAAAGATATAAAAAAGAAACAACTCTTTGGAATTGAATTAGATAAAGAAATTTATGCTTTAGCTTGTGCAAATATGATTATTCATAAAGATGGAAAAACTAATTTAGAACAACTAGATGCTCGAAGTAATGAAGCAAAAAAATGGATAAAAAGCAAGAAAATAACAAAAGTTCTAATGAATCCCCCATTTGAAAATAAATATGGTTGCTTAGATATAGTTTTAAATGTATTAAATAGTATAGATAGAGATAAAACTTGTGCCTTTATTATGCCTGACAATAAATTAGAAGCAAATATTAAAAAGGCAAATAGAATACTTCAAAAACATTCTTTGATAAAAATTATTAAACTACCAAATGAAATATTTAGCGGTGTAACTACAAGTATTTTTATATTTAAAAGTAAAATACCTCAAGATAATAAGAAAATATTTGCTTGTGCAATCCATGAAGATGGTCTTAAAACAGTTAAGAATCAAGGAAGACAGGATATTCATAATAAATGGGAAGATATTGAAAAATATTGGGTAGATGTAATTTATACTCAAACTGGTGACGATACGATTCAATGGCTAAATCCAGATGAAAATTTAAGCTACAAAATGCCAGAAGAAAAGTTTGAGATAAATGAGCAAATTTTTAAAAAAACGGTTTTAAACTATATATTTTTCAAATCCAATGTAAGCCCTGATGAATTCAAAAATAAAATACTTGATTTTATTTTATATAACAATACAAAAAATATAAATGAACAGTTTATTGAGGCAATTCAATCTAATATTTCACCTAAAAATAATAGTCTTGAGATTGATGCACATAGTTGGAAAAAGTTTTCAATTTGTGGTGAAAATGGAATTTTTAGCCTTGCTTATCCAAAGGCTCGTAAATCAACAGATTACGGAGAAGAGGGACCTGTTCCTTTTGTTGCATCAGGTGCTTTTAATAATGGTATAGAAAAATATGTTAAAACTGATGAAACTCTTGATAAAGGTAAATGTATAACTGTTTCTGCAATAGGTGGTTTTTCTTTTTATCAAGAAAATGATTTTGCTGGTCGTGGTGGAGCAGGTTCAGCCATTAAAATATTATATAGTGATAAATTAAACGAAAAAAATGCTTTGTTTATTTGTACAGTTCTTCAAAAAACTTTATCTAAATATAACTTTAAAACGATGCTTTCTGGTACAAAAATAAAACAAGAGCATATTTATCTTCCTGCTTTAAAAGATGGTAGTATCGATTGGTTATATATGGAAAATTATATTAATAAAATATACGAAAAATTTAAATTATGGAATATTTAAAATACAAATTTTAAAATGAAAAAATAATCAGTTAATAGTCATTAATTCTTTATTATCGTTAGTTGAGAAGGTCTGAGGTTAGGCTCAAATAGCCGTTCCTCATGATTAAGAAGTAAAAGTTAGACTTTTTCTTGGATGTTTTGTATTAAGTATCTTTCTTTGATGTTTTGTATTTACTTTTGTATAAATTTGAGTTGTCGAAATTGATGCATGTCCTAGCATATTCTGTATATATCTTACATCCACTCCCTCTTCTAAAAGCAAAGTTGCAAATGAATGACGAAACATATGAGGAGTGATATTTTTCGAAGAATTTATATTTTTTTGATATTTTTTTAACATTAATCTTATAGATTGCTCTGAGAAATTTTTATTTAATCTATTTAATAAGAAATATTCATGTACCTTATTTTCTAAATCAAAGATTTTGGAATATTCCTTTAATAAAGTAAGTACTTCAAAATCACATATTTGAATAATCCTTTCTTTAGAACCTTTTCCAAATATCTTTATGTTTCCAGTTCTTATATTGATATCTTTTATTTTTAAATTAGAGAGTTCAGATACTCTTACTCCTGTTGAGAACAATATCTCTATTGTAATAATATCTCTTACTAAAAGTTTATAATCTAAAGACTCTTTTTTAAAATGTTGTTTTTTTAGTGTATAAAGATATTTTAGTATTAATTTAATTTCTTTTAAATCTAAAGTTTTAGGTAGAATAGTTGGCTCTTTAAGAGATAATCTTAATTTCCTAAATGGATTTAATTCTATCAATTCATCAAATTCCAAATAGTTAAAAAATGCTTTTAATACAGCAATTTTTCGTTTAATTGTTTTAATCTTGTAATTGTTATTATACAATTTTTCAATATACTCTTTTAATTCAGATTTACTAATTTCTTTTATCTTATAGGAAAAGAAATCTTCCAAAAACTGATTTATATCTATTTCATAAGCTCGTAAAGTTTTTGGGTTTAAGTTTTTTTCATATTTACAATGAAATTTAAAATTCTCTATTGCATGTATCGTTAGCATAATTTTCCTTTTATTATTTTGAAAAGTTTATTAGCTTACATATTAAAATACTCAATTTTTATCCATGAATGGATATAATACTAAATAAAATCTGAGGAGAATTAAATTGAGTATATTTAAATTATTTAAATTTGATTATTTAAATTCAATTCAAGATGCACCTCTATTATCTTATGAAAAAGAACAATTAGAAAAGCTCAATATAGATAGAATACACTTTTCAGGTAAATATCCTACAATTTTTTTCAAAGAAGTAAAAGAATTTGATGAAGAAACTTTGAAAGAAATAGCAAATATTCATCATAAACTTTGGAATTATAAAAAAGTAATGTTTTTATATGTGACAACATTAACTGAAATTAGAATTTATAATTGCACAAACAAACCAATTGCTTTTGATAAAGATTCAAAAGATATTGAATCAATAATAAAAAATCATGAAATAGCACAAAGTAAGTTCGAAGATAAGAAAAAATTAAATCAACTTCTTGAAATATTTTCTGCTTCAGCTATAGATAGTGGTTCTATTTGGACACAGAATAATTCGTATTTAGAACAAATAAAATTAGATAAAAGAATAGATAATTTTTTAGTTAATAGTCTAATAAATTTAGCAAAAAAACTTGCACAAGATAATATTAGTCTTGATGTTATACACGCTTTAATAATGAGAACACTATTTGTCATGTATCTTGAAGATAAAGAAGCAACTCCTAAAGAATTTTATAAAGATATAGATAAAGAAGCCCAAACTTTTTTTGATTTGCTAGACAATCAAGAAAATACATACTGCTTTTTCAAAAAAATAGAAGAAAATTTTAATGGTAATGTTTTTCCTGTTTTAGAAAAAGAAAATGAGCAAATTAAAGGAGTACATTTAAAACTAATAAAACAATGTTTTATAAATGGAGATTTAGATAATGAAAGTTTATTTAAAGATTGGAGAATTTTCAAATTTGATATTATAAATATTGAACTTTTAAGCCAAATATATGAAAATTTTTTAAATGAAATTGATAAAAAAGATTCAGGTAGTTATTATACTCCTCCAGAGCTAGTAGAGTTAATTTTAAATGAAGTTTTACCAATAGATAGTAAAAATTATAATATTAGAATTTTAGATCCAACATGTGGTTCTGGTATATTTTTAGTTGAAGCATACAAAAGAATTGTTCAACGATGGCAAAATGCACATCCAACAGAAATAATTACATTTAAAATTTTAAAAGAAAGAATGCAAAATTCAATTTATGGAATTGAGATAAATGAGAATTCTATAAAAGTTACTACCTTTAGTTTATATCTAGCAATGATGGATTTTTTATATCCAGCAACTTTATGGTACCAAGGAGATGAAAAATTCCCATACCTTATAAATGATAAAGAAGATGATAGCTTAAAAGAACAAGGGGATAACCTATTTCGGGCTGATACAATTCAATATAACAAGGATATTGAAAAAGAATATGATATTATAGTTGGGAATCCACCATATGGAAAGAAAATACCAAAAAATATTAAAGAGTATTGTAATAAGGAGAATTTCCCTCATGAATTTGTTGTAGCTTTCATTCATAAAGCAACTTTATTAGCTCCAAATGGAAAAATTGCACTATTAGCACCTACTAAGCTTTTAACAAATACCCTGAGTCCTTCACAAAATTTCAGACGATGGCTTTTTAATGAAAATTATGTTGAAAAAATATTTAATCTTTCAATTTTAAGAAAAGCACCAAAAACTTTTGGTGGACAACTTTTTTCATCTGCAGTTCCTCCTGCTTCAATTTATTTCTTTCAAAAGAAATCTCCTGAAATTATTTCAGAAACTATAGAATATTGGGCACCTAAAACATACATAAAAAGTCATTTAGCGGAAGGTGTAATAATCGATTCATCAGATATAAAATATTTACCTAGACATGAATGTCAAAAGCAAAATACAAAAATCTGGAAAATTGCACAATGGGGAACTTTAATTGATTTTAATATAATTAACCACTTCAATAAAAGAATTACTTTAAAAAATTACCTTGATATAAATAGTTTTATTTATGGAGGAGGATTTCAGTTATCAAAACCAAGAAATATACTAGATTTAGAAATTAAAGAGATACCCTTTATCCACACAGATAAATTAAATATATACTCTACAAATAAAGACATGGTTGAAAAAATTGATGAGATAAATTTTCACAGACAAGGAACCCCTGAAGCATATAAAGCACCTCATATATTAATAAAAGAGGGCATAAAAAAGATAATGATAAATGATAAAAATGAATATCGAATTGTAGCATCATTTTTAGACTATGATTGTTCTTATTATAAAGGAATTATTGGAATACATCATGAAAATATAAACATATTAAAAGCTTTAAGTAATTATTTTAATTCAACAATAAGTAAATATTTTATGTTCATTAGTAGTTCATCTTGGGGAATTGAAAGAGACATAATTAAAGCAAATGAACTATTTCTATTACCAAGCTTTTTTGATAATGATAACTTTGTAAATCAGTTAGCAGAACTATTTAATCAAGTTCAAAATAAGATTCAAGAAAACCACCCTCTACCATCAAATATAAGTAAACTTGAGAATGAGATAGATAATATACTTTTTATTGCTTTAGAATTATCTCAGAAAGAAAAAATATTTATATACGATACCATAAAATACTCTTTAGATTTATTTACGAGAGGACATAACTCAATTGCTATTAAACCTTTAGATAATAATCATCCTGAATCTATTGATTATGCTAAAAAAATATCTCATGAACTAAATGAAACTTTAGAAAATAGTACACTAAAAGTAATACCTACTATCTATAAGACTTCTTACTATTCTCCACTTTGTTTAGTTGTTATTCAATTCATTGATAAAAACTATCAAGAAATTAATGAAACAAATATCATTATAGATAGTGAGTTTAATCAAATATTATCAAAATTAAATAGATACTCTATTAGTGAATATTCAAAAGGAATTTATGTACAAAAAAATTTAATATATTATGATGATGATAAAATATATATAGTAAAACCTAACCAAAAAAGATTTTGGAATCTATCTAGTGCAATTGAGGATTCACAAAATATTACTTTAGAAATTATGAGCATGAATTAATGGCACTATCAGTAAGTATTCTAAATCAAGTAAAACCCTCAATTCCCTCAATTGAAAAGATAAGTATTCAAGTCTTAATTGAAGCATATAATTTAATTATAATTAAAAAAGAATATAGTTTTGATTGGGAGGAAGAGCAATTTTCATCACTTATAATTTCTGAAATGAATAAACAATATCTAACAACTAGATGGAATCTTAATATAACTACTGAACGAAAGTTATTAGATGAAAATAAACTTCCTATTAATGATAACAATCCAAAACATTTACCTAGAATTGATATAAGTATTGCTAGCTGGCTTTTTAAAAAGAATAAAAAAACTGAATATTTTTTTGAAGCAAAAAATTTATGTGAGAAAAACTGGAAAAAAAGTGATAATAAACGTGTTTCAGCGAAATACTATTTAGATAGATATATTTCTACAGGTGTAGAAAATTTTAGAATTAAAAAATATTTTAATGGAATACTTATAGGATACATTTTGCAAGGAGATAAACTTAATATAATTAATGAACTAAATTTTAGATTATTAAACAATTTAACCACTATCCAAGATATAAAGAATTTAAAATTTTTACCATCTTGCAATGATATATATCATTCAAAACATCAAACTCCCGATACTGACAGTATAGAAATTAAACATATTTTTTTAAAGTTTTAACTCTTTATAAATCCTACTAAACCCTTTATGAATACTAGGATGGCATCCAACAATTTCGGCAACATTTATAACATTTACTCTGTCACCAATACTTTCTAAATATTTTATAGCTCCGAGAACTTCACTTTCAACTACTTCTCTACCTCTTTTATTTTCCATTGGCACTAAATCAAGTATCAAATTTTTATACCAAAAAGAAGCATCTTTAAATCCATGTAAAAAATCTCTATAAGTAATATGATTTTCTTTTGCAAATTTTTGAAGATTGTTTGGGAAATTTTGGAATAAAAAGTAAATCATTGCAGTCAGAAAAAAATCTTTATAAATCATACTTACTTTTTTTGAGTTGTAGTTTTCAAGTTTTTTACAAAGAGTTCTATACTCGTTTATCAAAGGAAAGTCATCTAAAATCAAACTTTCTTTTCTATCAAGTAAATAAACAAATCTTTTAAAACAATCAAATACAAAAACCGAATGAACTTTTTGATTATTGATTATAAAATAGCCCCTATCTAAGCCTTTTTCAAACCATTTCACAGCTTTTAGTCCATATTTATAGTTTGATTGAATTTTTGTAAAAAGTGTAGTGCCTAAGTCTTTTTCACACTTACTGCAAACCGCTAAATTTTTATTATGTTTTATTTTTGAAAAATTAATCTTTTCATAACAAACCCAACATCTATCAGTTAAAAATATTTCATGTTTAGTACAAACATTATAGAATTGATATCTCCATTTTTTCCTAAAATATGGGATTTCATCCTCAGCTAAACATTTTGGACAATACATCAAACCATAGTGGTTTCTTTTATCTAGTAATTTTCTTATTTGATTTGGAGGGTATAAATTATTGGCACTACATGAATAAAGATAACCTTCTTCACTACGAAGAGACATTTTAAAAATATCTTCTTTACTCAAATTACTTTTATTTACTATAGCTTCATATAATTTTTCATCATACAAAAAATCTATATCTGTTCTAGATATAGAACTACCCTCTTTTTTTACAAAAAGAGTTAAAAAAATAGAAAGTTGCCTTTTATGTTCAAGTGCAACTCTAGTAAGCCAAGAACTTAAAAGTTCATCTTCCAATGGTTGTGGCACTATTAAAAAGAAATAGTCTTGAACCCAAGCATTATTTCTTTTTTTCTTTGCCATGTTACAACTTTGGTAAATACTCTATATCATCAACTGTGATATATTCTCTTTTAGATTTTATAGCCCTTATTGCTGCTTTTTTTAATAAATTTACAGTCTTGCCAATCAATCCTTCAGATTGATAAAATAAAGCATTTACTAATTCAGCATTATCAGCCATATTTGAAGCTTTTTTAAGAGGTAAACATCTTTCATAAGTTGCCACAAATGACCTAAATTTTCTATCATTATTCCATCTTGGAAGTTCAAGTGCTGGAAATCTTGTACTTGTTTCATTTCCTATTGATAAAGCTGAATATGCTTCTCTTGTACCTGCTAAAACAATTGTTAGCGATAAACTATTACTTAACTGTTTTAAATCATCTATAAAAGTTCTTTGTTTATTTAGATTTCCTCTTAATGCACTATGTATTTCATCGATTAAAATCATTCTTGTGCCAAGTTTATTTAAATAGTGTTTTGCAAGATTTGCTTTTACAGCAACTTTTTCAATCCTATTTTGAGGTACACATAATTCATCTAAAATAAGACTATATAATCTACTTTCATCAGGAACTGTTGGTGCTTGAAAATAAATTATTGGTATTTCATAAATTGCTTCACCATCTTTTGTGACATAATCAAGTTTTGTTTTATGTAATTCATACATTCTTTTTA
>ERZ650302.833-NODE-833-length-17351-cov-13.388240_pt1 | contig 17351 bp, 10 predicted proteins | sample MGYA00376238_ERZ650302 | MGnify/ENA primary metagenome ERZ650302 (study PRJEB26733, sample SAMN07839298) | wastewater metagenome | biome: urban; feature: wastewater treatment plant; material: waste water | place: USA: North Carolina | collected 2016-04-28 ... | reverse complement strand
GATGGTGAAAAAGAGGTGTCTAGCCTATTTGGCTCTAGGGGAACCTTTCCTAACCCTAAACCCACGCCAGTTGCTCAGAGATTAATTGAAACAACAACCACTTCAGGTGAACTTGTTCTTGATTATTTTGCTGGTAGCGGCAGCACAGGCCACTCAGTTCTTAAGGTAAATAGATCTTTAGGAACGGATATTCGATACATGCTCATTGATGTAGGAGATCATTTTGAAACAATTCTGCTCCCCAGAATCCAAAAGGTGGTTTATTCCCCAGACTGGAGCAATGGCAAGCCTGTTGCCCCTGAATCCGGCATCTCCCACTGTTTCAAAGTCCTCAAACTCGAAAGCTACGAAGACACCCTGAACAACCTGCAACTGCGTCGCACCGATGCACAGGATGATCTGCTGAACACCCTGCCGCAATCGGCCAAGGATGACTACTTGCTTAACTATCAGCTGGATGTGGAAAGCCGTGGCTCATTGCTGTCAGTAGAGGATTTCAGGAAGCCGTTTGACTACACCCTTAATATTGCGGTGGATTCGGCCGGGGCGTTTGCAGCGCGCAAGATTGATTTGGTGGAAACCTTCAATTACCTGATTGGCCTACGGGTGAAGCACATCAATATGCAGCCTGCGCGTGGCTTTGTCACCGTGACTGGCACGCTGCCCAGCGGCGAAAGCTGCCTGGTGTTGTGGCGTGATTGTGATGTATTGGGTTACGAAGGCATCAGCAAGCTGTGCGACAAGCTGGGCATCAATCCGGCGGACAAGGCGTTTGATGTGGTTTACATCAATGGTGATCACAATATCCCCACCGTGCTGACGCAGACAGCCGAGGAAGGTGGCGCTACCCGCGTGCTCAAGCTGCGCCAGATTGAGCCCGAGTTTCTGGAGCGTATGTTCTCGGTGGAGGATGTTTGAATGACAGTCACCGCGCCATCGAATAAAACCAACCGGATTCGTTCGGTCACTATTGAGGGCTTTCGCAGCCTGAAAAATATCCAGAATCTGGAACTGCCGCCGCTCACCGTGCTGATTGGGGCCAATGGTGCGGGCAAATCCACCTTGATCCGTTTCTTCGAGATGCTGAGCTGGATGCTCAAGGCCAAGAACTTACAGGAGTTTGTGCTGCGCCACGGGGGAGGCGATGACCAGTTTTTCATGGGGGCGCGTAAAACCCCTCGCATCCATGCCGAGCTGTGCCTTGAGACCGCATCGGGCTACAACGACTATCGGTTTGATCTGGCTCACCTCTCGGCTGGTGATTCTGTGATGGTGATGAACGAAGCCTATCGGTATTCGGCACATGGCATCCCGACCAAGGCGAAATGGACGGAGATTGACGTAGTTGGAAAGGAGTCCAGCCTGTTGGAGCAGAAGCACAAGACGGCGCAAACCATCGTCAATCTCCTGCGGCAGTGCTCTACTTATCAGTTTCATGACACATCCATCAACGCGGCCATTCACAACCGCTGGGATGTCACTGAGTCGTTCCGCCTGCGGTCTGATGGCGGCAACCTCGCGGCGGTGTTGCTGGATCTACGCAAGACGGACGGCAAACGCTACGCACTGATCGTCAAACAGATTGGCCGAGTGTTGCCGGCGTTCAAGGATTTTGTGCTGGAAGAAGAGGCCGGCAAGGTGCTGTTGCGCTGGGTGGGCCGGCAAAGTGACAAGGTGTTTGGTTCGCATCTTACCTCGGATGGCTCGCTGCGCCTGTTCTGCTTGCTGACTTTGCTGAGCCTGCCGCCTGAGCGGCTGCCGGATGTGATGTTCTTCGACGAGCCCGAGTTGGGCTTGCATCCGCACGCCATCACCTTGGTGGCGGAGATGTTCAAGCGTTTGTCGAAAAAGCGGCAAATTTTTATCGCCACGCAATCGCCTTATTTGGTGGACTGCTTCGAGCTGGAAAACATCATCGTGGCCAACGCCAACAACGGCGAAACCATGTTGCGCAATCTGCCGCGTGAACACTATCAGCGCTGGCTGGATGAGGAATACCAGCTTTCTGATATCTGGTTACAGCAGGCCGCAGGTGGCGTGGCTTGGTTGGGGGATACTCAGCCTGTCCAGCGGGAAGGCGCAGAAGAGGCAGGGAGGGGCGAATGATCCGGGTGTGCATTATCTGCGAAGGCCCTACCGAGGTGGAGTTCGTCAACCGCTGTTTGGAGCCCTATCTGCGGCCCAGCGGTGTCAGTGCCTATGGCACTGTGTTAAGCGCCAAGTCGGGTCGCCATCGGGGCGGGCGCGTTACCGTAGACCGGCTGGCCCAAAAGATCTCGCTGCACTACAGCGAGGCTGACCGTGTTTCCACGCTGGTGGATTTTTACGGTTTTCAAGACCGCGCAAGCCGCACTCGCGCTCAGTTGGAAGCCGACATTGCCAGTGCTGCACGGGCCATCACCACAGCTTATGACCCGCGCTACGTGCTGCCCTATGTGCAGAGGCATGAGTTCGAGGGCTTGCTATTCACCAATCCCACAGACTTTGAATGGGCAGAAGACGGCTGGAGCGAAGAGGTAAAAGCAGCGTTGATGGCGGTGGCGCAGGCGTTTCCAAACCCGGAAGACATCAACGACAGCCCTGAGACAGCGCCGTCCAAGCGGATTTTGGGTATTTTCCCGGAGGGGACGTATTCAAAGCCTGAGCACGGCCCGCTGATTGCCGAAGCGACGGGCATCGCTGCCATTCGAGCCAAGTGCCCGGCCTTTAATGCGTGGGTAGCGCAACTTCAAGCCTGGGGAGACAGCCAGACATGGCGCTAAAAACACAGACGGGCCAAGCGGCCGCTAAAAAACAGAATTTTCATCAAGAGTTGGTGCTTAACCGTTGGGCGCTGGGTTTCTTTCAGGGCGGCACGCTGGCGGCGCTCAAGCTGCGCCTGGGCGATGATCGTTTTGAAGGCATCGACGAAGACGGCCAAACCAAGTTTTTTCACGAACTGACCCGAGGCTTGTTCGACCCAAACAAGGTGCCTGAGGCCGAGCTGCGGCGCTACGACCTGAACATTGTCACCCACTGGCAGGCTATTACCGAGCAGCGCAATAAGCTGGAAGGCCATGCCTTGCAGATGAAGTATTTCCAGTATCTGTCGTTGCTGTTGACCGAGCTGTATCTGGATTGGTATTTCAACCGTCGCCAAGCGTTGTTGGATGGCCTGAACGAGGAGATGGGGCGCTACCGCGCTGAGGCAGGTGAGGATTCGTTTCGTGATTTCGAGGCTGATGACCTGAACAAGATCGCCTTCTGGAATGCCACCGGCAGCGGCAAAACGCTGCTGCTGCATGTCAACATTCACCAGTACCTGTATTACTTTCAGGCCGGATGCAGTGACAGCTACCCCGACAAAATCATCCTGCTCACGCCCAACGAAGGCTTGAGTCGTCAGCATCTGGAAGAGCTGCACCTGTCCGGCTTCGGGTTTTCGCAGTTCTTCAACAAGGCCCAGTCACCCGCGCGCGGCGCCATCGAAGTCATCGACATCAATAAGCTGGGTGATGAGATGGGCGACAAAACCGTCGCCGTGGAGGCTTTTGAGGGCAATAATCTGGTGTTGGTGGACGAGGGCCATCGTGGTGCGGGCACGGCGGCTGGCGCGTGGATGGCGCGACGCGATGCGCTGGTGCGCGGGGGTTTTGCCTTTGAATACTCAGCCACCTTTGGGCAGGCGGTGGCCAAGGGTATGACGGTGGCGGCAGTAGAGAAAGACATTCAAAAAAAGCGCGCCAAGATGCTGTTTGGCACCACCAACTGGAAAAAACTGGATGCGACACAGGTTGCCCAGCTGGCGCTGACGGCAGAGGACAAGCGCCGCGCGCGCATGCTCGCCACCCGCGAAATTTACGCCAAGTGCATTCTGTTCGACTACTCGTATAAGTTTTTTTATGAGGATGGCTACGGCAAAGAATCGCTGATCCTGAATATGAATGGCGAGGTTTACGAGCACGCTGACAACGCGCGCAAATATTTCACCGCCTGCCTGCTCGCCTACTACCAGCAGCTTTGGCTGTGGAGCACGCACCGCGAGAAGCTGGCCGATTTCAACATCGAAAAGCCGCTGTGGGTGTTTGTGGGCAATACGGTGTCCGGCGAAGAGTCAGATATTTTAGACGTGGTGAACTTTCTCGCCGATTTTCTGAATAGCGCAGCACAAATCAAAATCTGGCTGGCTGACCTGCTTGCCGACAGGGCGCAGATTCTGGATGCCAAGGGCAACAATATTTTCAGCGGACGCTTCACGCCCTTGATGGGGTTCAGCGATTGCGTGGACGAACTCTACGCGGATATCTTGCTGCGCGTGTTCAATGCCCCGGCCCGGCAGCGCTTGAAGCTGGTCAACATTAAGAACAGCAAGGGTGAGCTGGCCTTGCGCGTGGGCGATGCCGAGCCTTTTGGCTTGATCAATATCGGTGACGATGCCGGTTTCTTCGGGATGGCGGAGGATGTGGAAGCCTTCGACAGCGAGCGCGATGACTTCGGCGGCGCACTATTTGGCACACTAAACCACAAGAACAGCCGCCTGAATGTGCTAATCGGCTCGCGCAAATTCACGGAAGGCTGGAGCAGTTGGCGCGTATCCACCATGGGCCTGCTGAACATGGGTCAAGGCGAAGGCTCGCAGATCATCCAGTTGTTTGGGCGTGGGGTGCGGCTCAAGGGCAAGGGTTTCTCGCTCAAACGCACTTTGCCGCAGAACCGGCCCCAAGGGATGCATCTGGACAAGCTGGAAACGCTGAATGTCTTTGGCGTGCGCGCCAGCTATATGGCGGCATTCAAGGATTACCTGCGCGAGGAGGGCATCACGCCCAGTGACGAAGTGCTGGAGCTGGATTTCCCGACACGGGCCAACCTGCCGAAGGGCAAGCTCAAGACCTTGGCGCTGAAAGATGGCTACAAGGATAACCAGAAACTCGGGTTCAAGCGCACGCAATTCCCGTGGTTGTACGAAATTCCTGTTCAGTTCCAAGGCAAGATCAAGCTGCCTCATGTGGCGCTTGATCTGTACCCGCGTGTCGAAGCGCTATCCAGCAAGGATAAAGGCAAAGGGAAAGGTAAGAGCGCAGCACCCACCAAAGAAGCCCGTCACCAGGGCAAGCTGAATCAGGCGCTGTTTTCGGCTTTCAATTGGGATCGCATCTATCTGGCCTTGCAGGATTACAAGTTGCAGCGCAGTTGGAGCAACCTGCGTTTGGAACGGCAAAAGCTGATTGATTTCTGTGCGGGCGCGCAGGATTGGTACACGCTGTTCATCCCGGCGGCGGAACTGAATGTGACAACCTTCGCCGATATCCGCAAGCAGGAAGACATCCTGCTACAGCTGCTGACCGACTACACCGACCGCTTCTACAAAGCGCTGAAGACCGGTTACGAGGGCCAGTTTTACGACATCACCTACATTGATGAAAACCACGGGTCGATGCTCAAGCTATACCAGTTTGCGATTGAGAACAGCGACGACGGCCTGGTGTATCAGGCCAGGCTGGAGGCGCTGAAGAAGCTGGTGGAAGACGGCAAAATCGGCGAGGCCAGCCAATGGAACACGCCGCACATGGTGGCCATCAGCTTCGACCGGCATTTGTACTATCCGCTGCTGGGACTGGAGGACAAAGACGCTGTGCCGCTGAAGCTGCGTCCACTGGCCTTTGACGCGCCCAGCGAGTGGATGTTTGTCCGCGATCTGGAGGCGTTCTACAACTCCAGCGCAGGCAAGGAAGTGATTGGCCGGCGCAGCCTGTACCTGCTGCGCAATGCGGATCGGGAAGAGAAGGGCCTGGGCTTCGCGTTGGCCGGTAACTTCTACCCGGACTTCCTGTTGTGGCTGGTAGACGATGCGACAGGCAAGCAGTGGCTGACCTTTGTTGATCCGAAGGGCCTGCGCAATCTCGACCTATCGCACCCCAAGCTGAGGCTGTATCAAGAAGTCAAGACACTGGAAACCACCCTGGCTAAAGCTGCCAAACCCGGTGATAACCCATTGGTGTTGAATGCTTTTATTTTGTCACCGACTCAGTTCTCTGACTTGTTGAATGTGGGTGATGCCACCCAAAAAGCCGATCTGGCAAAACGCCATGTGTTGTTTATGGAGGATGGCGGCCATGTGTATCTGCGCCAGCTGTTTGCCGCGCTGACTTGAGCGCGGCGGCTTTCACCCGCTCACGCCGACGCCGGTGGGCTCACCGGCGTGCACAGCTCCACCAGAAAGCCATTCAGGTCGCTGACGTAGGCGATGGTCTGCCCCCATGGCATGTCCGTCGGCGCTTGCACCAGCTGCGCGCCAGCGGCTTGGGCGCGGGCGACGGCGGCGGGCACGTCGTCGGTGACCAGGGCGATTTCAAAGCTGGGGTGGTCGGCCTGCGGCGCGCGCGGCGATTTGCCCATGGCGTGCAGCAGCGCGTGCGAGCAAAACGCCAGCGCGGTGGCGCCGGTGTCCAGCTCGGCAAAGTCGCCGCTGTCGTGCAGAAAGCGGGTGTTCAGGCCAAAGGCGGCTTGATAGAAAGCCAGGCTGGCCGGCACGTCGGGCACATAGAGAATGGTGTAGCCGAATTGCATCGGATGCTCCGTCAACAGGTGGGGATGACGCAAGCGTCACCGGATTGGGGCCGCGAGAGTGGGTGGGCGGTGGTTCCGCGCGTCGGGGCTTGACGCGCGGGGAGCCGCATTTATTGCTTGTTCGGCTTGGGCTTGGGCTGGGCGCTGGCCAACGCCGTGCTCTGGCGCGCTTGCAGCAGCTGGTTGACGCCTTCCAGCACCTTGCGGTCCAACTGGCCGACGGCGGCGGCCAGTTGCAGGCGGGCCATCAGGTATTGGTAGCGCGCTTGCGCCAGGTCGCGGCGGGATTCGTACACCTTGCGCTCGGCGTTGAGCAAGTCCACGCTGGTGCGCACGCCCACTTCCCGGCCCAGGCGGGTGGCGTCCAGCTGGCTTTTGCTGGAGGCCAGCACTTGCTCGCGGGCGGTGACTTGCGCCGCGCCGCTGGTCACGCCCAGGTAGGCGGTGCGGGTGGCTTGCTCCACCTGGCGGCGGGCGTCTTCCAGGTCCTGGCGGGCTTGTTCTTCCAGCGCGCGGGCTTCGCGCACCTTGGATTGCGCCAGGCCGCCGCTGAAAATCGGCAGGGTGACTTGCACGCCGACCGAGCCGCCGCGCGTGTCCACGCTGGCCAGCTGAGTGCTGGTGCGGTCGTTGTAGCCGGCCACCAGGCTGACGGTGGGCAGGTGGCCGCTGCGGCTGATGTCCACTTGTTTGCCGGCGACAATCAATTGCTTGCGGCGGATGGCCAGCGCATAGCTGCCGTCTTCGGCCTGGCGCACCCAGCTGTCGGCGCTGTCCGGGCTGGGCAGCTCCAGCGGCACTTTGGCTTTCAGCGGGTCCAGCCGGTTGGCGCTGACGCCGGTTTGCAGCGCCAGTTTATTGCGTTTGACTTCCAGGTCGTTGAGCGCGGCCAGCTCGCTGGCCACGGCGGAGTCGTAACTGGCCTGGGCTTCGTAGGTGTCGGTGATGGTGGCGCTGCCGACATCAAACGATTTTTTGGCTTGCTCAAGTTGCTTGGCGTAGGCGTCTTTGGCGGCGCGGGTGAATTCCAGCGTGTCTTCGGCCAGCAGCACGTCAAAATACGCCTGCGCGGTGCGCAGGATCAGCTCTTGTTCGGCGTTTTTGAACTGATCATCGGCAATCAGCGTGGCCTGGCGGCCTTGTTCCAGCGCGGCAAAGCGCGACCAGTCAAACAGGGTTTGCGTCAGTTGCAGGCCGGCGCTGGCGCTGCGGTAGCGGCCGATGCCGGCCGGGCGTTCGGCCTTGTTGCGGGTGTAGTCGCCGCTGGCGTTCAGCTGCGGCAGCAAGGGCGCGCGGCCCTGGATGGTTTTTTCCTGGCCGGCTTCCCAGCTGGCGCGCGCCGAGGCGTAGGCGGCGTCGTGTTCGCGCGCCGCCTGCCAGACGTCGATCAGGTCCAGCGCCTGGGCGCCGGCGCTGGCGCCGGCCAGGGCGAGGGCCAGCGCGTGGTGTTTCCATGTCCACATGATGGATGTCTTTCCGAAGTGTGAGGGGCCCGGCGCGCGCCGGGCCGCGTCAGGTCAGGCTGGGCGTTTGACTTTAAACCAGGCCGCGTACAACGCCGGCAAGAATAGCAGCGTCAGCACGGTGGCGACCAGCAGCCCCCCCATGATGGCCACCGCCATCGGCCCCCAGAATGTGCTGCGGGTCAGCGGGATCATCGCCAGAATCGCCGCTGCGGCCGTGAGCATGATCGGGCGGAAACGGCGCACGGTGGAGCCGACCACCGCCTCCCAGCGGTCGATGCCTTCGCGGATGTCGTGCTCGATCTGGTCCACCAGAATCACCGAGTTGCGCATGATCATCCCGGCCAGGGCAATCACCCCGAGCATGGCGACAAAGCCAAACGGCGCGGCAAACAGAATCAGCGTCAGCGTCACCCCGATCATGCCCAGCGGCGCGGTCAGCAGCACCAGCAAGGTGCGCTGGAAGCTGTGCAGCTGGAACATCAGCAGCGAAATCACCACCACCAGCATCAAGGGTTGCACGGCGCCGATGGCGTCCTGCGATTTTTTGCTGGATTCCAGCGAGCCGCCCAGCTCGATGTGATAGCCCGGCGGCAGGGTTTTTTCCAGCGCCTGCATCTTGGGCCACAGGGCAATCGACACATCGGCCGCCTGCACGCCGTCGGCCACATCGGCGCGCACGGTCAGCGTGGGCAGGCGGTTGCGCCGCCAGACGATGCTTTCTTCGGGCTTGTATTCCACCCGCGCCAGCTGCGCCACCGGCACAAAGCGCCCGGACGCGGTCTGGATCATCAGATTGGGCAGCCGCTCCAGGCTGGCGCGCTCGTCGGCGCCCAGCCGGGCCACCACTTCCAGCGTGCGGTCGGCGTCGCGGTATTCGGTGACCACCGACCCGGACAGCAGCATTTGCAGCTGACGCGCCAGCGACTGGCTGGACACGCCCAGCGCGCGGGCCTTGTCTTGATCCACCGTGACGCGCATCACCCGCAATTGCTCGCCCCAGTCGTTGTTCACCTGGCGGGTGGCCGGGTGTTCACGCAGCATGGCTTCCATGCGCTGGCCGATGGCGCGCAGCTGGCCAGGGTCGGGGCCCAGCAGGCGGAACTGCACCGGATAGCCCACCGGCGGGCCGTTTTCCAGGCGGATCACCCGGCCGCGCACCGCCGGAAAGCCCTGGTCGAACAGCTCGGCGATTTTGTGTTTCACCTCGTCGCGCACCTGCTCGTCGCGGGTCATGATCATCATCTGCGCGTAGTTCAGGTGCTGTTGCTGCTGGTCCAGCGGCAGGTAAAAGCGCGGCGAGCCGCCGCCGACATAGCTGGTGATGGAGACAATCCGCTCGTCGTTCTTCAGCAGGGTTTCCAGCCGTTTGACCTCGGTTTCGGTGGCCTGATAACTGGCGCTTTGCGGCAGCCAGAAATCCACCAACAACTCCACCCGGCTGGAGGCCGGGAAGAACTGCTGCTGCACAAACAGCTTGAAGCACACCAGCGACAGCACAAACGCGGTCAGCGTGGCGGCCAGCACGGTCTTGCGGTGGTCCAGGCACCATTCCACCAGCCGGCGAAAGCGCAGGTAAAACGGCTTGTCGTAGACATCGCCATGTACGCCGTGCTCGGTGTTGGGTTGGTGTTCGGGCAGCAGCCGGTGGCCGATGAACGGGGTGAACAGCACGGCGACAAACCAGGAAATCACCAGCGCCAGGCCCACGACGGCAAACAGGCTGAAGGTGTATTCGCCGGCGTTGGATTTGGCAAAGCCGACAGGCAGAAAGGTCGCGGCGGTGATCAGCGTGCCGGTGAGCATCGGGAAAGCCGTGCTGGTGTAGGCGTAGGTGGCGGCATTCAGCCGGTTCCAGCCTTGTTCCAGCTTGAGCGCCATCATTTCCACAACGATGATGGCGTCGTCCACCAACAGGCCCAGCGCGATGATCAGCGAACCCAGCGAGATGCGCTGCAGCTCGATATTGAAGAAATACATGGCCAGGAAGGTGATGGCCAGCACCAGCGGAATCGATAGCGCCACCACGATGCCGGTGCGCATGCCCAGGCTGATGAAGCTCACCCCGAGCACGATCACCACCGCTTCCACCAGCGATTTCATGAACTCGTTGACCGAACTTTTCACCACGCGCGGCTGGTCAGACACTGCGTCGATCATCACCCCCACCGGCAGCTCGCTGCGCACCTTGTCCATCAGCGCGTTCAGCGTGTCGCCCAGCTTGATCACGTCGCCGCCTTTTTTCATGCTGATGGCCAGGCCCAGCGCCGGCTTGCCGTCAAAGCGCATGGCAAAGCCCAGCGGCTCGGCGTAGCCGCGCCGCACCTCGGCCACGTCGCCCAGGCGGAAGGTGCGGCCATTGGCCGACAGCAAGGCATTGCGCAGCGCGTCCACGCTTTGCAAGGCGCCGGTCACCCGCACCGGCACATGGTCGGTGGCGGTGTCGATGGCCCCGGCTGGCGTGATGGCGTTCTGGGCGGCCAACGCCTGCCACAGCTGCTGCACGTCCATGCCCAGGCTGGCCAGGCGGGCGGTGTCCAGCGTCAGGTAGAGTTTTTCGTCCTGCTCGCCCACCACTTCCACCTTGGCCACGTCCGGCAGGCGCAAGGCCTCGCGCTTGACGTATTCCACATAGCGGCGCAGGTCTTCGTAGCCCAGCCCGTCGCCGGTAAAGGCGTAGATATTGCCAAAAGTGTCGCCAAATTCGTCGTTGAAAAACGGCCCGCGAATGTCGCTGGGCAGTTGCTGGCGAATATCAGACAGCTTTTTGCGCACCTGATACCAGGCATTGGCCACATCTTTGGGGGCCACGCTTTCTTTCAGGTTGACGATCAGCACCGTCTCGCCCGGCTTGGTGTAGCTTTTGACGAAGTCCAGATCGGGGTGCTCCATCAGCTTTTTTTCCACCCGGTCGGTGACTTGCAGCTGCATATCGTCGGTGCTGGCCCCCGGCCACACCACGCGCACCAGCATGGCCTTGAAGGTGAATTCCGGGTCTTCTTTCTGCCCCAGCTTGCCATACGCCCACACCCCGCCAATCAGCAGGATGATCATCAAATAGCGCACCAGCGAGGCGTGGCGAATCGCCCATTCCGAGAGATTGAGTCGTTTCATTTCGCCTGCGTCCCCACCGGCTGCGCCGGATCATGCGTGAGTCGGCGCACGGTCTGGCCGTCGCGCAGCAGGTGCACGCCAGCGGTGACCACTTCTTGCCCGGCGCGCACGCCGCTGGCAATCCAGGCGGTGTCGCTGCTGACCTTGGCCAGTTTGACTTCCACCCGCTTGACCTGCGGCGCCTTGCCGTCCAGCAGCCACAGATAATGGCGATTGTTTTCGTCCAGCACGGCGCTCAGCGGCACGCTCAACGGCGCGGCGGCCTCGCCCTGCGGGTAGACGCGCGCGCTCATGCCCAGGCGCACGCTGTCGTCGGCGTCCTTGAGGGTGATGCGCGCGGTATAGGTGCGGCTGACGCTGTCGGCGTCTGGCGCCAGTTCGCGCAGCACGCCCTGATACTGGCCGGGCAGTTGGCCCACTTGCACGACAAAACCGCGCGCGGCGCGCACCTCGGCCAGTTGCGATTCGGCCACGGCAATCACCGCCTCGCGCTCGCCGGATTCCGCCACCCGCGCCACCAGCTGGCCGGCGCTGACCACCTGGCCAACTTCGGCGTCGATGCTGGTCACCACCCCGGCGCGCTCGGCGGTCAGCGTGGTGTAGCCCTGCTGATTTGCACCCAACTGGGCGGCGGCCAGCGCTGCCTGCTGATTGCCGCGCGCGGCGGCCAGCGCCGCTTCGCGGCGGTCAAACTCGGCCTGGCTGATAAAGTGCTGGGCCAGCAGCTCGCGGTAGCGCTTGATGTCGGCTTCGTTCTGCTTCAGGTCGGCCTCGGCAGCGGCCAGCTTGGCGCGGCGGCTGGCCAGATCCAGGCTGGCATCGTTGTCTTCCAGCCGCGCCAGCGCCTGGCCTGGTTTGACCGTGGCGCCAACGTCCACCAGCCGGGCCACCACCTTGCCGCCGACGCGAAACGCCAGCCGCGCCTCGTGGCGGGCGCGGATGTCGCCAGCGTGAAACGCGGCGGTCTGCCCGTTGCTCGCCCCTAAAGTAACGCTGCGCACCGGCCGTGGCGCTTCTGGCTGCGCCTCGGGTTTGCTGCACGCCGCCAGCGCGCCCACCAGACACAGCGCGGCAAAATGACGAATGGTCATGGTTGTGTTTCCTTCGTGTAGTCGATCAGGCGTTTCTGCGTCGCCTGCGTGTGCAATCCAGCCGCTCTTGCCGCTGCTGGCGCAGCAGCAATGTAATAATTGTTAACTTAATGGGTGAACAAAACCCGCCGGGCGGCAAGGCCGCACCCCGGCGGGGTGATGAAAACCCAAACAGCGCAACGCTTAGAGCCGCTAACAAAACCCCCTGGCGTTGTTGTGTGACCTTGTCGTACTACTTGCACTGTCTGCACACGCCTAGCCAGGACCGCTTCGCTGGGTTTTGTTAGCGGCTCTTATTTACTCTTTCCAAACCTCTGCAGCCAGCGGCAATTCATTAAGCTCGGTGCGCGCCTCTCTCCAGCTAGGATACTGCTCATCAAGGATTGCGATAAAGCGACTACTGTGGGTTGGCTCAATCAAATGGGCCATTTCATGCACGACGACGTACTCCAGCAAATCCTTAGGCTTTTTCACCAGCTCCGTATTGAGGCGGATGTTTCCCTCTGCGTGATTGCAACTGCCCCACTTGGTTTTCATCCGTTGTAGGAAGTAGCCAGAAACGCTCACCTTAAGTTTTCGCTCCCACTTTTGAATTAGTGGCGGCACGACTTCATGCAGCAACGACTTGTGCCACTCATGCATTACCTCCGCGCACTTTTCTGCGCTGCTGCCCGGACGAACAATCAGGGTGATCCGTTTATTGCTGAGGATCACACTGGGCTTTACATCTTGGTAGTCCAAGGTCATTAGGTAGCGCCGCCCCCAAACGTGGTGGCTCTCACGCTCAACGAACTGGCGTGGTGTTTCCCGCGCCTGACATTCCAGTTTTCTCTGCTGGTCACGAATCCAGACCAACTTGGAGATCGCGTAGGCACGCGCCACTTCTAGGCGTGTGTTGCTTGGGGTGGCGAGCGTCACACGTCCATCTGGCGGATGAACGGTGAGGTGGACATTCTTGATGTCCTTCCTGGTCACCGCTATTGAAATCTCGCCCAGTTGGATCGTCTCGTTCATCAGTATCCCGATTGGTTCTTGATAATTTCGAAAATAGCCTGCGTCGCCACCCGATCCCGCGACATGATGGGAAACAGCGCATTGAGCACCTGCTTCTCACGGGTGTCATCCCCTTTCCAGCCTGCAGGCGCCTGTTCTCTCATCGCCTGATCGAGTTGCAATGCTAATTGCAGGCGCTTGTTACCGTATTCAGCTGCTTGCTCCTGTACCGTATTGGGTGGAGTAGCATTGGCCAAAATACTCTCCAGGTTTCGGTAGAGTACCGCTGCTTGAGGTTTTGCGCTGAGCTCTAGGGGCAGGTCTTCGCCACCGTCCTTTCGAGCCATCTTTTTCACCAACTCTTCGGCCTTCTGGAGAAATTTCTCGTAGGCAGCGGTGTCGTCGCGCTTTTGCTTGATCAGGTCTTCGAGGAGCTTGGAGATCTCGTCGTAAAACTTCGGATCAGTCAGTTGATCCCGAATGATCGTCTTGCGGACGTTGTTGATGATGCCTTCAGCAATCGCATTCCTCGACAGCTTGCCCTTCTGGTTGAGCTTCTTGGCAATGGCGTCATGAATGCCGGTTTCGATGATCAGCTCGGTCAGTGAGAGCGAGCTGAGATTTCCCAAATCTTCAGCTGGGTCTGCTTGGATGTAGGTGTTGATGAGGTGGCGCATATCCGCCTCATAAGGCTTGATATCCAGCTCTTCGCCTGAATGCTTCTTGATCGCTGTGCGAGTGTCGCTATAAAACTCGACCTCCTTTTCGAGTGCAGCAATATCAGCCGCTGAATACCCCGCGTCCTCAAGGTTCTGGGCAATTGCCGCATAGGCTCGCAGGAATGCGGCTACTGACTTGTAGAACGAGATGCGCAGCGGCTCGGTGTTCAGCAACGCTTCTGGATCGTTGGCATCACCGCAGAAGTAGAGGAGGTACTGCTCCATCTCGCGGGGCATGGCCACCGGCTCACACAAGTAGCGCAGTGCTTCCCGGGCAGCATCGAGCTGCGCCTTGCCCTCCTTCAGCCAGTCTTTCACGGCTACGTTGCCGTCATCGCCACCTTCGTCGATGTCCAGCTCGTCCGAGGTGTAAACGGCGATGGAGTCCTGCACCTTCTCGAACAGCTCTTTGTAGTCGACGATGTGGCCATAGTCCTTGTCGTCGCCGTCGAGCCGGTTTGTGCGGCAGATAGCTTGGAACAGGTTGTGATCGCGCAGCTCGTTGTCGAGGTAGATGTAGGTGCAGGAAGGCGCATCGAAACCGGTCAGCAGTTTGCTCACCACGATTAGCAGCTTCAGATTGGCAGGCTCATCGATGAAGCGCTGCTTGGTCTTGTCCTCGTAGTCCTTGGTGGTCTGATCTTTCTGCAGGACGTGCTGGGTGTAGGTGTCAAACTTGTAGCGCTCGTCGCTGTCCTTGGGCTCGCGCGAAATTGCGTTGTGGTTGGGCTCGTAGGACGTAATGATTCCGCAGTACTTGCCAAACGACGTGTTCTGGAACAAACGGAAGTAGTGGCAGGCGTCGTAGATGGAGGCTGCCACCAGAATGGCCGTGCCCCGGTCATTGTTCAGACGCGGCTGGACTCCGAAGTCGTGGATGATGTCGGCGATGATGCGCTGCTTGCGCTCACCGGCACTCATCAGCTCTTCCATCGTCGCCCAGCGCTTACGCAGAACCGAACGCTGAAAGTTGTTCAGCCCCTTGGTTTTCTGATCAAACCACGCATCGATAGCTTTCTTTGACGTCAGGCGCTGAGGCACATCGCGCGCTTCGTACTTCAGGTCAAGCACAACCTTGTCGGCCACCGCTTCATCGAACTTGTAGGTGTGGATGTAGGTGCCGAAAACCTCGCGGGTGGTCTGCTTGTCTTTGCGCAGCAGAGGCGTGCCGGTGAAACCGATGAAGATGGCGTTCTCCAGCCACCGCTTCATCTGCTTGTTCATATCGCCGCCCTGCGTGCGATGACATTCATCGACGAAGACGTATATTCGGCCTTGCACCCTCGGAGGCTCACCCTTCAGGTCGGTCGTATCAAACTTGTGGATCAGCGCACACATCAGGCGCGGCGTGGCCGACCCTAGCTTTTCAACCAATTCCGCGCGAGAGGTGATGCGCGGCGATGCCGCATCCTCGCCAATCACGCCTGCATTACGCATCACACCCACGATCTGCTTGTCCAGCTCATCACGGTCGGTGATGACCAGGACGCGGGCGTGCGGGTCAAATTCCAGCAGCCACTTGGCAATCAGCACCATCAGAATGCTCTTGCCGCTGCCTTGGGTGTGCCAGATCACACCGCCTTCCTGCTGCTTTACCCGCTCCTGGGCCGCTTTCACGCCGTGGTATTGATGGACGCGAGGCACCTTCTTTTGCCCGCCATCGAAGATGATGAAGTTGCGGATCAGATCCAGCAGGCGCACCTTGTCAAACATCTGCGCCAGTGGTTTATCCAGCAAAGCACCCTCAGCAAGGGGCTCTGACGTGGTGGCGCTTTTATCTTTGCGCTCCTTCCACTCGACGAAAAACTTCTCCGGGGTGCCCGTGGTTCCGTAGCGCAAACCCTGCGAGTCGCTGCCCGCCAGCACCAACTGCACCGTGCTGAAAAATCCCTGGTTGAAAATCTCTTCCTGGTTGGTGATGAGCTGACGAACACCGTCCGCCACCTCCACCGAACTGCGTTTCAACTCAATGACGGCGACGGCGACGCCATTGATGTAAACGACCAGATCGGGCCGCCGCTCGTGAGTTTGACCACTTTGGCCGCGCAAAGTGACCTCTTCGGCCAGGCCAAAGTCGTTGTTGCCAGGCGTTTCCCAATCAATGAGATGTACGGTCTCATGCGCTTGCCCGGCGGCAATCTGTACCGGCACGCCATAGCGCAGCAGTTGGTAGGTGCGCAGATTGGCTTGATACAGGGTGATGCCGGTGGAGTCGGCGGCGGTCAGGAGCTTTTGCAGCGCTGCGGAAATGTGCGCATCGGAATAACCGCGCTTCTTGAGGTTGCTGCGCAAAAAATCTGCTTCGATGCAGCGATTGTTATCGCGTTTACTCCACTCACCCAGGTGATCGTAGCCAAGACAGTCCAGGCGGCTTGTATCGGTAAACAGAGCGGCAACACGATTCTGCGTCTTGCGCTCAGAGCGGGCTTGTTCAGGCATTGCCATCCTCCAGATTGTTTGGCAGCCTCAACCGAGCACGCTCAATCGCATCATGCAGTTTCGCCTGCAAGGTTTCACGGGGTGGCAACACTGTCAGGTATTCGGCAACGTGAATGCTGCTTTTGTCCAGCTCCAGCAGCTCAATCTGCTCTTGCTTTTTGCCAGCGCACAAAATAATGCCCAAGGGTGAGTTTTCACCGTTTTCCTGTTCGTACCTGGCCAACCAGCGTAAATATAGCTCCATCTGCCCTTTGTATTCGGCTTTAAATTCGCCAATTTTTAATTCCACAGCCACCAGCCGCTTGAGCTTTCGGTTGTAGAGCAGCAGGTCAATGTAGAAATCATCGTTATCAATTTGCAGCCGTTTTTGCCGGGCCACAAAGGTAAAGCCCGCGCCAAGCTCCAGTAAAAACTGTTCAATCTCGCGCAAGATGGCATCTTCTAAATCTTTTTCCAGATAGCGATCATTCAGATCCAAGAAGTCCAGCACATATGGGTCTTTCAGTAATAAAGCAGGGTTGACTACCTGCTCCTGTCGTAAAACTTGCAACTCATGGGCAATGGTTTCCTCAGGCTGGCGGGAAATGGCGGTGCGCTCAAACAACATTGACTGCATGCGCTCTTGCAGCTGGCGCACGCTCCAGTTTTCTAGCTGGCACAGATCCGTGTAAAAGTCACGCTGAATCGCATCGTCCAAAGCCGCCAACAAGCGCAAGTGTGACCAGCTCAATTTGGCACACAGTGTGTGCACTATTTGCACTTCGGGGTAGGTTTGCGCAAAACGAATGCACAGGCGCAATTGGCGGGCGCTCCAGCCACGTCCGTATTCCGCACTCAACTGTCGCGCCAAAGCCGCCACCACCTCGTCGCCGTAGCCAGCCCGCTGACCGCCCAGAATTTCGCGGTGGATGCGTTCGCCTACGTGCCAGTACAACAAGGTGAGTTCAGCGTTCACCGCCACCGCAACCCGACGGCGTGCGGAGTCG
>ERZ650302.826-NODE-826-length-17441-cov-5.952836_pt1 | contig 17441 bp, 22 predicted proteins | sample MGYA00376238_ERZ650302 | MGnify/ENA primary metagenome ERZ650302 (study PRJEB26733, sample SAMN07839298) | wastewater metagenome | biome: urban; feature: wastewater treatment plant; material: waste water | place: USA: North Carolina | collected 2016-04-28 ... | reverse complement strand
TGTGATCGCTTTGCAGGATGATTTAAGCATTGGCAATGCTGTTTTGCGTGGTAGCTTGAAGCACCAATTTGTTCAAAACCGTATGTAATTCAGTCACTGAATCCACTATACAATCTGCTTGCCACGCTGTTAAGTCATCTTTGTGTTGTAACGGTAAATAACCGTAAGCGGCCAAAATAGTGTACATGTTGGCGTTACGACCTGCATCTATATCGCGTGGATGGTCACCTACATAAATACAGTGTTCTGGGGCAATTTCAATCTGTTTGGCCGCCAAATACATAGGTTCTGGGTCTGGTTTGGTACGGCTAACATCTTCAGGGCAGACCAAAACTGCACAGCGTTCAGTTAAATTCAGTGCTTTGAGCAGCGCTTCGCTAAGCCAACGCGGTTTGTTGGTCACAATGCCCCACGGAATTTGATGTTGTTCTAACGCTTCAAGCAGGGGATACATGCCTTCAAACAGATCAGTTTCGACTGCAATATCTGCGCCGTACAGGTCTAAAAAACGCTGTCGATGGGCCAGAAATACAGGGTCATCTACATCAAGTTCTGGGTAGACCAGTTTGACCATTGCCCGTGCACCTTCAGATACCTGTGTGCGAATGGCGTCTGCTGCCACTATTTCAGAGCCTTTGTCGCGGCACATGTCTTGAATGATGCGAATAAAATCTGCAGCGGTATCAATTAAGGTACCATCGAGGTCAAATAAAACCGCCTTCATTCTGTTACCTCGTTGACCGTGTAGACCATGTAGTTCACATCCACATTTGGCGCTAACCAATAGCGCTTGGTAAGCGGGTTGTAGTGTAAACCTGTCATATCTTTGAGTTTCAAACCTGCCTGGCGAATGTCATGCGCCAATTCAGACGGCTTAATAAATTTATGATAATCGTGCGTGCCTTTGGCCAGCATACGCAGCACGTATTCTGCACCAATAATGGCAAATAGATATGATTTAGGGTTACGGTTAATGGTCGAGAAAAATACATGACCACCTGGCTTGACCAGTTTTTGGCAGGCTTTAATAATAGAGGCTGGGTCGGGTACGTGCTCCAACATTTCCATGCAGGTCACGACATCGTACTGACCAGCTTGTTGTTCTGCCAGTTGCTCAACTGGAATTTGGCGATATTCAATATTATTGACGCCTTCTTGTTCTGCATGCAGACGTGCCACATTTAAAGGTGCTTCGCCCATATCAATGCCGAGTACATTGGCACCACGTCGTGCCATGCTTTCTGCCAAAATCCCGCCACCACAACCGACATCTAGCACTTTTTTGCCTGCTAAACCGCCTGCATGTTCATCAATCCAGTTTAAGCGTAGTGGGTTAATCATGTGCAGAGGGCGGAACTCGGAATGCTGATCCCACCATATGGCTGCAAATGCTTCAAATTTGGCAATTTCTTGTGGATCAACATTCAGTTGCGACATAGGTGTCACCTCAATTTAATCGTGATGATGGTAAAAATATGTATAAACCCTAGTGTAGCGTTAATTCTAAAAAAAGCGATAAAAGCTGTAAAAAAGTTCACAGAAGGAAAACGAAATCGGCATATTTGATTTATAGTGTTGCCATAAACTAAACAAAATGATTTAGAGGACTATAAACGCAATGAAAAAATTCCTTTTAGGTGGTTTGGCAACGGCCATCTTTACTATTTCTGGCAGCGCAATGGCGGCAAATTTTGTAGCAGGTAAAGATTATAGCGTTGTGGCTAACCCAGGTAAGGTCGATGTACCGGGTAAAATTGAAGTACGTGAGTTCTTTTGGTACGGCTGTGGCCACTGCTTTACTTTAGAACCATATATGCAAGCATGGTTACGCAAATTGCCTAAAGATGTGAATTTTGTGCGTACCCCTGCAGCCATGAATCCTGTTTGGGAAATGAATGCACGTGGTTATTATGTGTCTGAAGCATTGGGCGTACGTAAGAAAACTCACTTACCACTATTCCATGCGATTCATGACAAAGGTCAGCAAATTTTTGACCAACAGTCTCAAGCCAAATTCTTTGTAAAATATGGCGTGCCTGAAGCGAAATTTAACAGCATGTTTAACTCGTTTGCGATCACCTCTAAAATATCACAAGCCAAGCAATTGGCGCGTCAGTACCAGTTGACGGGTGTACCTGCCGTGGTGGTAAATGGTAAATACATTGTGCAGGGCAATAACGGCAAAGTGATTCAAGTAGTGAACTACTTGGTTGATCAAGAGCGTAAAGCTAAGAAATAAAACTACGATGCTGTGGTGAAATCACCTTGTATCTAAAACCGCAATGATTGAAAGATCATTGCGGTTTTTTTAATGCGGGTTAAAAATGTGGTGTATGTTTAATCTGCGGCAGGCTGTGGACGTTGCCAGTGGCAAATACCACGAAATAGCAAATGGACTTGAGTAATGCTTTGTTGTATGAAGTGCTGCTGTTGTTGCTGCAATTTTTCTGCTTCAAATTGCTGTCCCAAACTGATCCAGTTCATTGCCCAGTTTAAAAACAAATTAATTAAAATATTGGCCAGAATGTGCAAGTCTTCGGCATGTTGAAAATGTTGTACGCTTTCGACTCGCTGTAAATCATTAGCTAAATCTTCAATTAAAAAATCAATTTCACGGGCAATGGCTTGGCGTAAAATAGCAGAACCGCCCCAGCGTTCGGAAATTAAAAAAATCCATTGTTGTGGGCGTTGATCGACCGATTTAAAAAACAGGGTCAGTGCCGTTTCGGTCTGTGCATCGGGTTGGTACAAATAGCCTTGCCCCAATTGATGTAAAATCCCTTTAATGTGTAGGGCAACTTGATCGACCAAATCGAGTGCTAAAGCATCCATATCTTGAAAATGCCGATAAAACGCGGTGGGCACGAGTCCAATCTGTCGTGAAATTTCTCTTAAGCTGATGCTGCTAAATGCACGCCCTGCGCTGCTGAGTTGAAGCACTGCATCCATAATTGCCTGACGACTTTGTTGTTTTCGTTCTTCCCGAATCGACATTGTATTTCCTGATTCTGCCAGTGCCGCGCAGTCTAACAAAAACCTGTGTTTCAGGATAATACTAAAAGATGAATGAAGCCAGCTTGTAAAAATACAGCTAAAATTTACCGAAACAGAACACGACAAGCTTTAGATAAGCGACCTGCGCTGTGGCATCTGTTATACTTGCGGGCAATTTATTTGAGCCAAAAATAAGGACACATTATGCGTATTGACCAACGAGCTTTAGATCAATTACGTGAGGTAAAAATTACCCGTAACTATACTCGCTATGCTGAAGGTTCAGTGTTGGTAGAGTTTGGTCATACCAAAGTTTTGTGTACCGCAAGTATTGATAACTCTGTACCGCGTTTTTTAAAAGGGCAGGGACAAGGCTGGGTAACTGCAGAATATGGCATGTTGCCACGTTCAACCCATACCCGTAGTGACCGTGAGGCGGCACGTGGTAAACAAAGCGGGCGTACACAGGAAATTCAGCGCTTAATTGGTCGTAGCTTACGTGCTATGGTTGATTTGAAAAAACTGGGTGAAAACACCATTACTATTGACTGCGATGTGATTCAGGCCGATGGTGGTACCCGTACGGCAGCCATTACAGGTGCAGCAGTGGCGTTGATTGATGCCATGAATGTGTTGCTAGAAAAGAAAAAAATTAAGCATGACCCATTAAAAGGTTTGGTGGCTGCAATTTCTGTAGGCATGTACCAAGATGAGGTATTACTGGATTTATGCTATGAAGAAGATTCAAACTGCCAGACCGATTTAAACGTAGTCATGACCCAAGCAGGTGAATTTATTGAAATTCAAGGCACTGCAGAAGACAAACCGTTTACTCGCGTGCAGTGCAATGCCATGTTAGAAATGGCAGAAAAAGGCATTCAGGAATTGGTGAAAAAACAGCAACAGGCTTTGGGCTGGTAAACCAAGTTTTCTAAGATTGTACTGCTGTTCAAAACGCATCTTCGGATGCGTTTTTTTATGGATGACGCGTGGATTGCGATAGGAGGTGTGAAGCAAAAAGCTACAATATTGCAGGATGAGTTCTTTTAAGATGGAAAACTGTATGAAAAGAGGAGGAAAGCATGAAACTATTGATTATTTTAATGTCTGCCATGATGTTGTTTTTAACTGCATGTGATTCACGTACTGAGCAGCAAAATGAAGACAATCGTAGTGTACTCGGTCAAGCTTCCGACAACGACAACGACAACGACAACGACAACGACAACGACAACGACAACGACAACAAGGACGATGATTAAATTCAAAATTGAGGCATAAAAAAGGAGGCTCATCTGCCTCCTCAAAATCAATTTTTGGAAAAAATTAAGGGCGTAGATTACACCCTTTAATTTAAAATCAATTGTTTACGCATTAAAGCGCATTGATAAATCCACAGCTTTGACGTCTTTGGTTAAAACACCCATCGAAATGTAATCTACGCCTGTGCTGGCCACTTCACGTAAATTTTCGATGGTGATGTTGCCTGACGCTTCAAGTTTGCAACGTCCTGCTACATGCTTGACCGCCTCAATCATCTGTTGCTGGCTAAAGTTATCCAACATTACAATATCAGCTTTGGCTTCAAGGGCTTGATTCAGTTCATCCCAAGTTTCCACTTCCACTTCTACAGGTTTGCCCGGAGCAATGGCACGTGCTTTGGCAATCGCCTGAGTAATACCACCTGCTGCCATAATGTGATTTTCTTTAATCAAAAAGGCATCAAACAAACCTAAACGATGGTTTTGTCCACCACCCACCGCGACAGCATATTTTTGTGCAATACGCAAACCCGGTAAGGTTTTACGGGTATCTAGCAGTTTGATGTTTAAGCCTTCGAGTTGTTGCACATAGGCTGCGGTTTTGGTCGCAACAGCAGACAGGGTTTGCACAAAATTCAGCGCAGGGCGCTCTACCGTTAACAGGCTACGTGCAGAACCTGACAATTTCAAAAAGGCTTCATTGGCAGCAACACGGTCGCCATCATTTTTTAACCAAGTCACTTGCACATTGGCATCGTATGCTTGGATCAAGGCATCGACCCACGGTTGACCTGCCAAAATCATGTCTTCACGGCTAATAATCGTAGCAGTGGCTTGCTCATCTTCAGGGGTCAATAGTGCGGTAATATCACCATCGCCAATATCTTCTTGCAAGGCTTGCTGAATATTGATTTGGATGGATTGTTCAAGCAAAGCTGGAGAGATGCTCATAAGATTTTCCGTGTCGATCTTACCCATGAAAATTGCGCGTTATATTAACACTGTTCTGCGTCTGGATGTGTTTTTTAGCCACGTTCGGGTGTAATTTAAGATGTTCATTGTCACGTGTTGGCATTAAACTGAAATTTCTGTTCTATTTTTCTATTCTAATGGTTTGGGGATTGCCTTATGCAACATATGCCGTCGTTTCAGGTGGTTGATGGTCAATTACAAGGAGCAAGACAAGTCCCATCTCCAAATTTCAACGCCCGTCCGACAGACCAAGAGATTCAACTGCTGGTCATTCACAATATTAGTTTGCCGCCGTCACAATTTGGTGGCGGTTATATTGAGCAATTTTTTCAGAATCAGCTGGATTGGTCACAGCATCCTTATTTTCAGACCATTCAGGGCATGCAGGTTTCGGCACATTTGCTGATTTTAAGAACTGGTGAGGTGCTGCAATTTGTCAATTTTGCAGATCGGGCTTGGCATGCGGGGCGTTCTAGTTATTTGGCACAGCCTGAATGTAATGACTATTCGATTGGGATAGAGTTAGAAGGCAGTGATGACTTGCCTTTTGAAACAGCGCAATATCAGAGTTTGGTGAGGGTGGTACACTGTTTGCAACAGACCTATCCGAGTATTCAACAGCATATTGCAGGACATTCTGATATTGCACCAGGACGTAAAACTGATCCGGGACCGTATTTTGACTGGCAGTATTTTCGTGAACAGTTATCTCAACTTAAAGCTTCGACATCACAGGAAAAATTGATCAATCAATAACAAAACTTTGTTGATGCTTTGATTACAATAGCGACTAAATTTTTAATTGGGTGGTAACGATGGCGCTTTGGCGATCGACCTTTATTGTCAGTGCAATGACCATGCTGTCACGGGTACTAGGATTAGTCCGTGACGTGGTGTTGCTGAATGTGTTTGGTGCAGGTAAAGATTTCGATACCTTTGTGGTGGCATTTCGCATCCCCAACTTTTTCAGGCGATTATTTGCCGAAGGGGCTTTTTCGCAGGCTTTTATTCCTGTTTTGACCGAATATAAAACCAGCCGCACCCATGCCGAAGTGCAAATTTTAATTAGTCGGGTTTTTGGCTGTTTAATGACGGTAATGACAGGGTTAACCTTTGCAGCCATGGTGGCTGCGCCTGCGGTGATGTATATCTATGCACCGGGTTTCCATAGCGACCCTGAAAAGTTTGCTTTAGCCACCGATATGTTCCGCCTGACCATTCCTTATTTATTGTTTATGTCGCTGACGGCATTTGCCAGTAGTATTTTAAACAGCTATGGCTCATTTACCACGCCAGCCTTTGCGCCTGTATTGCTGAATGTTGCGATGATTGCAGGTGCATTATGGCTCACACCGTACATGGCAGAGCCGATTATGGCATTGGGGTGGGCGGTGATTATTGCGGGTGCTTTACAACTTGCGATTCAAATTCCAGAACTATGGCGTAAAAAACTGCTGATTCCCCCTAAAGTTGATTTCAAGCATGAAGGGGTGGATCGGATTATGAAGCTGATGCTGCCTGCTTTGTTTGGAGTATCGGTCACGCAAATTAACCTGTTACTCAACACCATTTGGGCCTCTTTTATGCAGGATGGTTCGGTGTCGTGGTTGTATAGTGCAGAACGTATGACCGAGCTACCTTTGGGCTTAATTGGTGTCGCGATAGGTACAGTGATTTTACCGTCATTGTCTGCGCGTCATGCAGAACAGAATATGGATAAATTCCGTGGCATGATGGATTGGGCGGCACGGGTGATTATTTTGGTGGGTGTCCCTGCTAGTATTGCACTGTTTATGTTGTCTACCCCGATTATTCAGGCACTGTTTGAGCGTGGCCAGTTTAGCTTTCAAGATACGCAAATGACCGCTTTAGCCTTGCAATGTATGAGTGCAGGGGTCATTTCATTCATGCTGATTAAAGTCTTTGCACCAGGTTTTTATGCACAGCAAGACACCAAAACACCAGTACGTGTGGGTTTAATGGCCGTGGCAGCCAATGCGATTTTAAACGTGGTCTTTATTGGCTTCTTTAAACTGATTGACTGGCAAGCTGAACACATGGCATTGGCATTGGCATCATCAGGTTCGGCTTTGGTGAATGCAGGCATGTTGTATTTCTATTTGCATCAACGCAAGATTTTCCGTTTTGGTGCGCACTGGAAAAAACTCATCTTGCAGTTTGCAGTGGCGAATGCCGTGATGATTGCTGCGTTGTGGTATGCCTTAACTTGGTATAACGGTGATGTATCACAATGGATGCGTGTGGCAGAAGTCACTGCGCTGTGTGTGGTGGGGGTAGTGGCCTATGGGGTTGGATTGTTGGCAACGGGTTTTAGACCACGTCATTTAAAACCATAAGACTTGATCAGAAAAAAATACCGCAATTTAAATTGCGGTATTTTTTGTTTGGTGATGCGGCTTTGGATTATTTTACAATCTCTAAAAGTTCTACATCAAAAATAAGCGTGCTGTTCGGTTCAATCGCATCGCCTGAACCAATTTGACCATAGGCCAAGGCAGCAGGAATAAAGAAGCGATATTTGGCACCAACTTTCATGAGTTGTAAGCCTTCAGTCCAACCTTGAATGACTTGGCTGACCTGAAATTCTGCAGCTTGATCGCGGGCGATAGAACTGTCAAATACCGTACCATCAATTAAACGACCTTCATAATGGACTTTAACGGTAGAGGTGGCTTTGGGGGATTTGCCCGAACCTGCTTGTAAGACTTGATATTGCAGGCCAGATTTGGTGACTTGGACACCTGCCTTTTTGGCATTTGTGTTTAAAAAGGCTTCCCCAATTTTGGCATTGCTATCGGCTACTTTTTTAAGCTCAATCAGTTGTTTGGCTTCGGCTTGCTTTTTGAATTGTGTCAGCACTCGTGACATTTCTTCATCACTTAAACTAGCAGCTTGGTCTCGTGTTGCCATTTTTAAGCCAGCAATGAAGGCTTCGATATCAATATCTTTTAAGGTTTCTGCATTGCTGCGCCCCATTAAATAACCAAAGCTATAACCGACCTGATCTGCAACAGGACTTTTATTGGTTACTGTTTTGGCAAAACTGCCACTGCTGAGCAGTGCGATACACACAAGGGCAAGGTGTTTTTTCATTCTTTCCGTCCTAAGACCATACAGGAGAGCCAAGCTCTCCTGAAAGGGTGATGTTGTTATTTCACTTCAATCAGTTCAACATCAAAAATTAAGGTGCTATTGGCAGGAATCATGCCCGGTACACCTTGTTCGCCGTAGCCTAGTTTCGATGGAATATATAGCGTGGCTTTACCACCTTCTTTCATCAGCTGTAAACCTTCAGTCCAGCCTGGAATGACTTGATTCAGAGGGAATTCAATTGGCTCACCACGTTGTACTGAGCTGTCAAATACTTTGCCATCAACCAGTTTACCCGTGTAGTGCACTTTGACCACAGAGCTTGCTGTAGCCTGTTTACCTGTGCCTTCTTTTATCACTAGATATTGCAAGCCAGAAGCTGTGGTTTGTACGCCTGCTTTTTTACCATTTTCAGTTAGGAATGAATCACTGGCTGTTTGTGCAGCTTGCGCTTGAGTGGCTTGTTTTTGTTGCAACTCTTGCTGGAATTGCTCATAGGCTTTTTGTAATTCTTCTTCGGTGTAGGCAGGTTGTTTACGCGCATGACCTTCACGAACACCTGTTACAAAGCTGTTGATGTCTAGCTCTGGTGGGGTTTGATGTGCCACTTCATAACCCAAAGCATAGCTAATTTTTTCAACCGCAGAAGCATTTGCCGATGCTTTAGAAGTCGCCACTGCTGGGTTTTGAGAGGCATAATAAACAGGAACAAGAGCAGCACCGCCTAAAATTACAGCAACAGCGATGGGTAAGGCTTTACTCATAGGTTTTCTCAAATTCATTTTATAGTTAAAAAAGCAGCATTCATCTTAGCAGACTTTTTCAAAGACTTTTCTAGTTTGACACGTGGCTTGGCAGCCTGTGTCGATTCAACTTTTTAATATATGCTGCTTACGCAGTTTATTCTATAACAGACTGAATATCTAAAACATTTTTTATACATAAATTTTGCCCAGCTGAGATAAGTAAGACCGTTAAGTTGGGCAAGATTTAACTTAAAAATCAGTCAAAGTCGGCCTTTAACACCACCCGATAGCGTGCCTTGCCCTGATGCAAATGTTCAATCGCCTGATTGATCTGTGACATCGGAAAAACTTCTACCTGTGGGGCGATCTGTTTGCGTGCAGCAAATTGTAATAATTGACGCAGCGCTGCAGGTGAACCTGTCGATGAGCCTGTAACCGATTTTGCACCGCCAATTAAGCTGCCCGCCTTAATTTGCATAGGTTCGAGCGTCACACCCAGCATGTGAATAGTGCCATGCGGAGCAAGCGTACTTAAATAAGCATTCCAGTCCAAGCTTACGTTTACCGTACTTAAAATCAGGTCAAACTTGCCACGCTGGGTTTTTAGGGCAGCAGCATCACGGCTGTTCACGACATGGTCTGCACCCATAGCCAGTAATTCTGCAGTTTTGTCTGGATTGGAGCTCAACGCTGTAATTTCACAGCCCCAAGCTTTTAATAATTTGATGGCGATATGCCCCAAACCGCCAATACCAATCACAGCAACATGATGTACTGCCTGAATTTGATGTTTCAAGATCGGATCAAATACGGTAATTCCACCACAGAGTAAAGGCCCTGCACTGACAGGATCGACCTCATCGGGTAATGGAATTACCCATTGCCAACCTGCACGGACTTTATCGGCAAAACCACCTGCATGTCCCACAATAGTTGCAGTTGTGCCATTGCTGCACAGCACTTGTTCGCCTGCAATACAGGCATCGCAGTGTTGGCAACTGTCTGCAGTCCAGCCAATGCCTACCCGTTGTCCTACGGTTAAGCCTTTGGCTTCACTGCCTAATTGAGTAATCGTGCCAATAATTTCATGCCCTGCCACCACAGGATACACAGAGGAATGCCAGTCATTTTGAATGACTGAAAGATCGGAATGGCATAAGCCACAATATTCGACTTTGACCTCTACCTGATGCGCCTGCAATTCACCCGCATCAAATTGATAGGCTTGCAGGGCTTCACCTGCCTGCATTGCGGCATAGGCTCGAATGGTATTACTCATATTGCATCGTCCTTGTCATTGGCTGAATGTATTGATTGGTGATGTTGCATTCATTGGTTGAGTGATTGAATACTAAAGCTTAGATGTTTTTTAAAGTCACAGTGATTTTCATGATCATCGACCATACCCACAGCTTGCATAAAGGCATAGCAGGTGGTCGGCCCCACAAATTTAAAACCATTTTTCTTTAGGGCTTTCGACATGGCAACACTAGCGTCGGTTTGTGCAGGTGCAATACGATAGTCAGGTACATCATTCCTAATAGGCTGCTGTGCAACAAAATCCCAAAGCCATGTTACGACGTTTATATCGGCATCTTTTAATTTTTGCCATGCACGTGCGTTGTCACGAATCGCTTGTAATTTACCTCGATGTCGAATCAATCCAGCATCTTGTAATTTAAGTGCGATATCGTCATCACTGAGGGCTGCAATTTCAGTAATGCTGTATTGGAAAAAATGCTGACGATACGCTTCACGTTTTTTCAGAACAGTAATCCAAGACAAACCTGCTTGTTGTCCTTCTAGGCAAAGCATTTCAAATAAATGCGCTTCGGTAAATACAGCTTGTCCCCACTCTAAATCATGATAGGCCATGTAGAGTGGATCATCGGAACACCAACCACAGCGTTGTATCGTCATGGGTCATGCTCCTTGTTGAATAGATAGCTGAATAGATATAAATGGGAAGGACTTAAAGCTGAAAAGCTGCCCATTGGTCGTTTTGGTTATCCCAGTAATATAGTTCTGCCTGTTGCAGATCGTGAAAGGAAATCCAGTTGTCTTTACCGACTTTATCTGAATAACCTGTGCTGATGAGCAGGGCATCTTCAGTAATTTCCATGACCCAGCCTTGGTGGACTTGTCCTGTCAACACAATTTTTTGTTGATTGCCAGATTCTGCAAATTCCACCAATCGATTTATCAAGGCTTCAGACATGAAATGTTCCTAACAAAATTAACGTAAATAAGGATAAGGATTGACCGCGCCGCGTCCTTTACCATTTAAATAAAGTCCGTAATGCAAATGTGCAGCAGTGTGTCGGGCGTTGCCTGTATTGCCGACATAGCCAATATGCGTCCCAGCTTTGACATAATCGCCCACGTTTAGACCACGTTTGTGCCCATCTAAGTGTGCATAATAATGCCAAGTGCCTGCAGGCCCTAATATCCAAATTACTTTACCACCTAAGCGATTATCGCGTAAGTCGGCAATTAAACCTTCTGTGGCGCTATACACTTTGCTGCCTTTCGGGGCAATGATGTCGATGCCTTCATGCAAACGTCCGCTACTGCGAGATGCACCCCAAGTGTCATTCAACTGATGTGCTTTAATGCCCTGCACAGGAATGGGCAGGCGGGTTTTTAAACTCATTTGATTGAGTTTTTGCACCAAGGCAGGCGGGAGTGGGGTACTGGGACGTTTTGGTGCAGAACTACAGGCTGCTATCAATAAGGTGAAGAGTGACAGGCTTAAGACAGCAATCCATCGAAACATAAGACATCCTTGTAATGGCAGTGAAAGCAAAAAATTTCATTCATCACGATGCTTGACTATGTCACAGATTGATTGCCGAGATCAATTTTTTCATGGCGGTTGGAATGCCCAAATCGCCGGCTTGTTGCGGACTATACCACTCTGCATTCAGTTCAATTGCCAAGTGTTCTTGTAGATCAGCATCGACCTGAAAACACAGAGCTTCAAGCTGCCAAGTGAAATGGGTAAAGCTATGCGAAATCTGTGCGCGCTGCTGTACGTGTTTAAGGTTCAAGCTTTGACACAGTTGTTCAAAAGCCTGTGCATCTTCAATAACAGGCAAACACCATAGTCCACCCCAAAGCCCTGTATTAGGACGTTGTTGCCACAACCATTGATCTGCACATTGCAACACCAAGACGTGTGCAGCTTTAACAGGCACAGTTTTTTTCGGTTTTTTAAAGGGCAATTCCTGTTCTAAACCTTGTTGATGTGCTTTGCAGTGTTGTTGCATCGGGCAATATAAGCATAGTGGTTTTTTGGGGGTACAAATGGTGGCACCCAAATCCATAATGGCTTGTGTATAGTCATGATTACGCACTTCGGGGCAGAGTTGTTCCGCAAGTTGCCACATGGCACGTTCATGCACAGGTTTAGATAAATCATCTTCAATAGCAAAAAAACGTGCCAATACCCGTTTGACGTTGCCATCCATAATGACGCCGTATTGGCGTAAACCCAGCGACATCATGGCACCACCCGTAGAGCGACCAATGCCTGGCAAAGCCATCCACTGTTCTAGTGTGCTTGGAAAATATCCTTGTTGCGCCACAATGGCTGCTGCTTTGTGCAAGTTGCGGGCGCGGGCGTAATAGCCTAAACCTGCCCAATACGGTGCAACTTCATCCCAATTGGCGCGTCCTAAATCTTGCACTGTCGGAAAGCGCTGCAAAAAACGCTCAAAATATTGCAATACGGTTTTGACCTGAGTTTGTTGCAGCATAATTTCAGACACCCACACTGCATAGGGATCATCGGCGACTTGCCACGGCAGATCATGGCGTCCGTGTTGATCAAACCACGTGAGGAGAGCATCGGAAAATGAAAAAGCAGTCATGCGAACCCAGTATGTAAAGTAGCTGCTTAGTATAGCCAAACTGGCGTGGGAATGAGGTGCATAAAAAAAGAAGATGAGCTTGCATCTTCTTCTTTCGGTTTGGTTTCACTTAGTTTGGGATAAAACGAGTGGTGGTTTAAATTTGACCGCTCATGCCCCAACGGTTATCTAGCTTTAAGGTCTGACCTGCATAGCGTGGAATAATGTGGATGTGTAAATGCTCAGATTTTGCATCAAACACATCGCCATCATTAAAACCAACATGGAAACCTGCAGGTTGATGACGCAATTGCAACTCATTGCGCGCCAACTCTAATAAAGACATCAGGCTTTTACGCTCTTTGTCGGTGACTTCAAAAAAAGAACCCACATGACGTATTGGAATTATTACGCAATGTCCTTTAGATAGGGCATTCGGTTCAGGCAAAATTACCCCAAATTCATTTTTTGCCAAAACATCATAATCATCAAAATTGCAATAAGGGCATTGCTCAGTCATTGTTATATCCTCTTCTTTAAAATTTTCTTGGCTTGCGTTGAGTATATGTTGCGTAATGTGAACAGCAGATTAATCTGTTAAACGACGATTCAACACTTCGTACATTGCCGCTAAACCTTGCTGCTCTGCCGATGCGTTGTAGCCTAAATCGACCCCATTGGCTTTTGCACGTTCATCGGCTTGAGGGTTACTAAAACCGTGTTTGGCATCCTCAAAAATAATCACTTCATGCTCAACTTGAGCCGCGTGCATTTCTTCACGGAAACTTGCGACGTCGTCTAAAGTCACCATGCTGTCTAGCTCACCATGCAACACCAAAATCTCGGCTTGTACCTGACCTTGTTGTGCAGGGGCTTTCGGGCTGAGGTTGGCGTGGAAGGTAACCACTGCTTTTAATGCTGCACCAGAACGAGCCAAATCCAGTACGACTTTGCCGCCATAACAGAAACCAATTGCAGCAAGTTTATCGCGATTTACTTCAGGTTGGGCTGCTAAAGTGTCCAAAGCTGCAGACGCACGAGTCACAATTGTGTCGGCATCTGCAAAAGTTTGCATCATCCACTCATTGGCTTGGGCTGCGGTGGTGGTGACTTTTTTATCGCCATACATATCAATTGCTAAGGCTGCAAAACCATGTTCAGCCAATTCACGTGCGCGTTGTTCGGTGTATTCGTTACGTCCCCACCATTCAGGTGCGACAATCACCCCCGCGACAGCTTGAGCTCCTTCTGGTGCAGCAAAATAACCGATCAATTTGCTGCCGTCTGCAGCTGTATATTCAATTTCGCGAGTTTTAATTGCTAAAGCCATGTCTTATTCCTTATCGTTTTCAATGCCATGATTAAAGCATAATAATATGGCACGCATTTTTAAAAACAGGGCAAAACCTGCCGATAAATGTGAGAAAATATTTTTAAAATGGGCAAATTGGCATTTACTGCATTAATAGCAGACATAAAAAAAGAAGGAATAAATCCTTCTTTTTTTATGTCTGCTTTTAGAAATTTATAGACGAGATCACTAGATTTTTCCGCGAGAGAGGAAACCAACAATTGCCAAAATCACAGCGATCACCAATAAAATAATGGCAAAGTCTTTGGATAAACCAGCGACACCACCAAAACCAAGTAAACTCGCGATTAACGCAATCACTGCGAAGATTATAGCCCAACGAAACATAATTGTTCTCCATGTGTTTTTATTGCTTCTGAATTGAGTATAGGGAGCTGAACGCAGTAGAGTGTTTTGTTTTTGTGTATTAAATGTTCAGTTGTTTGAGTTAAGTGTTTGATTCATTTAAAGACCAAACAAAAGCAACAAGGTGAAATAAGGCTGATATAATGACGCAGTTTTGTTATTTTCTGTGCGCTATGTCTGATCAATTACGACCTGAATTTTGGAAAAACTATCCGCTGAATGCCTTAAATGCTGCGGAATGGGAAGCCTTGTGCGATGGTTGCGGTTTATGCTGTTTGATCAAACTAGAAGATGAAGACACGCAGGAAGTGGCCTATACCAAAGTGGCATGCAAGTTACTGGATTGTAACACAGCACGTTGTTCAGATTATGCCAATCGCTTTGACTTTGTACCCGATTGCATTCAACTCACCCCCGAAAAACTAGAAAAAATTCACTGGTTGCCGCCAAGCTGTGCCTATCGCCGTTTAAAAGAGGGTAAAAATTTGCCTTCTTGGCATTATTTGAATACGGGTTCACGCCAAAGTGTGATTAAAGCCAAAAAATCTGCAGCAGGACGCTGTATTTCAGAATTGGATGTTGCAGAAGAAGACATAGAAGATTATGTGGTGCGTTGGGTGCGTTAATTCATATTGTAGAACAAACCGTGAATCGTATTTTAGTGATAAATCGGTACGATTAGAAATACTCCAAAGCTTGAGATCATAGTAGACTAGGTTGAAGTCAAGTATAGAAATAACAAGATGTCAGAGAGTCATATTCCACTGCCTGAGCGTTTGCGTCCACGCGATTTAGCGCAAATTATTGGTCAAGATCATCTTTTAGGTGAACAAGCGCCGTTACGCCAAATGATTGATCAGGGGCATTTGCCTTCGATTATTTTCTGGGGACCACCCGGGGTGGGGAAAACCACCATTGCTTTGCTGTTGGCGCAGGCGGTAGATCGCCCTTTTATCAGCCTTTCTGCATTGAATACTGGCGTCAAAGAGCTGCGTGAAATTATTGCCGAGGGCGGCGATTTGCTCACGCCAGTGGTGTTTATTGACGAAATTCATCGTTTTAATAAGTCACAGCAAGATGCTTTATTAAATGCGGTGGAAAAGGGCAAAATCACCTTAATTGGTGCGACCACTGAAAATCCATCTTTTGAAGTCAATAGCGCACTGCTCTCACGTTGTCAGGTCTATACCTTAAAGGCTTTAGATGCCGATTCAATTCAGACTTTGCTGACTCAAGCCATTCAGCAAGATCAGTTCTTAAAAGACCGTTATATTCAGATTGAAGAATTTGATGCCCTGATTCAGTTTGCTGCAGGCGATGCACGCAAGGCTTTAAACCTACTAGATTTGGTGGCGAGCACCTTTGAACCTGATGTAGAAAACATCATCACCAACGCGATAGTGGTCAAGGTTGCGCAACAAAATATTGCCCGTTATGACAAGTCGGGCGAGCAACATTATGATTTGGTGTCAGCTTTTATTAAGTCAATTCGTGGCAGTGACCCCGATGCCGCATTGTACTGGATGGCGCGTATGCTTAAAGGCGGTGAAGATCCGACTTTTATTGCGCGTCGCATGCTGATTGCTGCTTCGGAAGATATTGGCAACTCCAACCCGAATGCCTTGTTATTGGCAGGTGAATGTTTCCGCTCGGTACAAGTGTTGGGTATGCCTGAAGCGCGGATTATTTTAGGACAATGTGCAGTATATTTGGCGACCAGTGCCAAAAGTAACAGTACTTATTTGGCGATTAACAAAGCCATGAATTTGGCTGAAAAAACCGCCAACTTGCCTGTGCCACTGCATTTGCGTAACGCGCCGACCAAACTGATGAAAGAACAAGGCTATGGGGTGGATTATTTGTATCCACACAATTACCCCGAGCATTTTGTGTTACAAGACTATTTGCCGCCTGAACTGAAAGGCACAAAGTTGTATGAGTCGGCACGTAATAAGCGTGAAGTAGAAGGTGAGCGTTTACAACAACGCCGTTGGCAGCAGACTCAATCTTAAGTCGTTTGGTATATCTGAAAAGATATTTACCCAAAATATTGGCATAAAAAAAGCTCAAGAATCAACTTGAGCTTTTTTTACATTTGTTTGCAGCCTTGAGTGCTGCATTCAAAGGCTTAGAGCGGTTTGATGTTTACAGCATTCGGGCCTTTTTGACCTTGTGCAATGCTGAATTCAACTTGCTGACCTTCGTGTAATGTTTTGAAGCCTGAGTGTGCGATTTCGCTGAAATGCGCAAACACATCTGGACCAGATTCTGGTTGAATAAAACCAAAGCCTTTAGTTTCGTTAAACCACTTTACCGTGCCTTTCATTGTCGGATTTGACATAGGGAAATATCCTGCTGAATTTTAATATGTTGCAATCTAAAAAAGATTTGGAATTACTGGGAAAAAGATGCGACTTAAAATCTGAACAAACGAAGGATTACAAAATAAAACTACGGACTTAGACGATTAAAACGAACTTCATATTTTTCTAGTATGACAACAAGCATACACGGAATTGCAGAATACACAATTTAAATTCAGATAAATTTAAAAATAGGCGGACAGACTGGGTATTGTGGATGGGGCAAAGATTTGGTTTTTACAAAAATTCAGTGTGTAAACCTTGCTTGGTCTACAGTAAAATACAAAAAACCGAGCGATTAAGCTCGGTTTTTGGAATTCAGCTTTTAAAATTGAAAAGCTTGAATTAGATATTGTCTAAGTCGATGCCCAAACGTGCAGCAACTTCTTCATAAGCTTCAACCACACCGCCTAAACCTTGACGGA
>ERZ650302.823-NODE-823-length-17457-cov-24.214975_pt1 | contig 17457 bp, 19 predicted proteins | sample MGYA00376238_ERZ650302 | MGnify/ENA primary metagenome ERZ650302 (study PRJEB26733, sample SAMN07839298) | wastewater metagenome | biome: urban; feature: wastewater treatment plant; material: waste water | place: USA: North Carolina | collected 2016-04-28 ... | reverse complement strand
CCGTGCTGCGGATGGTGTCGGGCAGGTCCAGCTCCAGCTCATGCCCTTCGCGCGCAAACTTGCGCAGGCGGCGCAGCGCCACCTTGATGTTGCGCGTGCCCAGCTCTTGCGTGTCGTCGTAGTCGCGGTAGGCGCGCTGCTCCCACACTTTCACCGCGCTCTTGTTCTTGCCCGCGCCGCCAATGCGCACGCCTTGCGGGTTGTAGCCGCCGTGGCCAAACGGGCTGGTGCCGCCGGTGCCAATCCACTTGTTGCCGCCTTCGTGGCGCTCTTTCTGTTCTTCGAGGCGTTTTTTCAGCGTCTCCATCAACTCGTCCCAGCCCATCTTCTCGATGGCGGCTTTTTGCTCGGGCGTGAGTTCGTTTTCCAGAATCTTGCGCAGCCAGTCGGCGGGGATCTCCTTGGTGAAGTCGGCCACCAATTCGACGCCTTTGAAGTACGCACCAAAGGCGCGGTCAAACTTGTCGTAGTGCTTCTCGTCCTTCACCAAGGTCAGGCGCGAGAGGTTGTAGAAATCGTCCAGCGCCCAGGCATCGTCCGACTTGGGGCCCACCACACCGGCTTGCAGGGCTTCGAGCAGGGTGAGGTATTCCTTCACAGACACGGGCAGCTTGGCCGCGCGCAGGGTGTAGAAGAAGTCAATCAACATGATTTTGCCCTCCAGCGCTTGCTAGGCAAGCGCGTGCCGCTCTAAAAGGTATAGCAACTGTGCTTTGGCCTCGGGCCATTCGCCCGCGCGCATGCTGTACATCACCGTGTCGCGGATGGTGCCGTCGCGGCGCAGCGCGTGGCCGCGAATCACGCCGTCTTTCTTGGCCCCCAGCCGCTCGATGGCGCGCTGCGATGCGAAGTTGAAGTTGTCGGTGCGCCAGCCCACCACATGGCAGCCCAGGGTGTCGAAGGCGTGGCCCATCATCAAGAGCTTGGCCGTGGTGTTCACATGGGTGCGCTGCACGCTCTTGGCATACCAGGTGTAGCCAATTTCCACGCGCTTCACGGCGGGCAGGATGTCGTGGTAGCTGGTGGTGCCCAGCACCGTGCCGGTGGTGTCGTCCACCACGGCAAAGGCAAAGCGGTTGCCGTCGGCGCGCATGCGCAGTGCATCGTCGATGTATTTAGCAGTGTTTTCGGGCTCGGGCACCGAGGTGATGCGCAGCTTCCACAGCTCGCCATCGGCGGCGGCCGCGCGCAGGCCCGCCTCGTGCGATGCGTCCAGCGGTTCCAGGCGCACGCCGCGCTCGCGCAGGGTCACGGGTTCCACAAAAGCCATTGCGCTACTCCTTGGCTGCGGCTTTGTCTTGGCGGCGCGTTTGCCAGCGCCGCGCTGCGTGCAGGCCCAGGCCGCCGCCCAGGCCCACCAGGGCAATGCCAATCAGGCTGCCGGTGCCGTAGCCGGGCGCAAAAATGTCCACGCCCAGCCACTGGCCGGCCCAAAAGCCCAGCAGTGCCCCGCCCACAAAGCCCACGGCATCGGCCACGCCGTTGGCCAGCAGTTTTCCGGTGTTGTTGTCGCTCACTTAGCGGTTCCTCTGGTTCATGAAGACCAGCTTTTCAAACAGGCTCACATCCTGTTCGTTCTTGAGCAGCGCGCCCACCAGCGGGGGCACGGCCACCTTGTTGTCGGCGCTTTGCAGGGCTTCGAGCGGAATGTCTTCGGCCACCAGCAGCTTGAGCCAGTCGATCAGCTCGCTGGTGGAGGGCTTCTTCTTCAGGCCCGGCAGGTTGCGCACGTCGTAGAACGTCTTCATCGCCACGGTGAGCAGCTCGCTCTTGAGCGTGGGGAAGTGCACGTTCACGATCTGGCGCATCGTGTCGGCTTCAGGGAACTTGATGAAGTGGAAGAAGCAGCGGCGCAAGAACGCGTCGGGCAGCTCTTTTTCGTTGTTGGAGGTGATGAACACCAGCGGCCGGTGCTTGGCACGGATGAGTTCGCGTGTTTCGTAGCAGTAAAACTCCATGCGGTCGATTTCGCGCAGCAGGTCGTTCGGGAATTCAATGTCGGCCTTGTCAATCTCGTCGATCAGCAGCGCCACGGGCTGGTCGGCCGTGAAGGCCTGCCACAGCACGCCCTGCACGATGTAGTTGCGGATGTCCTTGACCCGCTCGGCGCTGTCGCCATCGTTCAACTGGCTGTCGCGCAGGCGGCTCACCGCGTCGTATTCGTACAGGCCCTGCTGCGCCTTGGTGGTGGACTTGATGTGCCACTGCAACAGTGGCATGCCCAGGGCCTGGGCCACTTCTTCGGCCAGCATGGTCTTGCCGGTGCCGGGTTCGCCCTTGATGAGCAGCGGCCGCTGCAGGGTGATGGCTGCATTCACCGCCAACATCAAATCTTGGGTAGCGACGTAATTCTGGGAACCGCGAAATTTCATAAGGGAAATCACCGAATCGTTGATGAATGGGCTTGACAAGCGCTGGCTATAATCAGCCGCTGATCTGGGCCCAGAGCTGAAGCTGAACCTCCACGAGATTGTGCGCGCAAAATGAACAAGACGTTGACCACGATATTTGCCTTGGCTGTCGCTTCTGTGACCGCTTTTTCTCACGCCCAGGAAGCCAAGGGAGACGTGAAGGCCGGCGAAAAGAAAATCGCCATGTGCATTGGCTGCCACGGCATTCCGGGCTACCAATCCAGCTTCCCTGAAGTGCACAAGGTGCCCATGATTTCGGGCCAGAGCGGCAAGTACATCGCCTCGGCACTTGATGCCTACAAGAAGGGCGACCGCAAGCACCCCACCATGCGCGGTATTGCCGATTCGCTGTCTGAACAAGACATCGCCGACGTGTCGGCCTACTACGAACAACACGGCAAGAAGGGCACCGAGCTGCCCGCCAAGCCCGGCCGCGAACCCAGCGTGCAAGTGGCTGAGCTGCTGAAGAAGGGCGCTTGCGTGTCCTGCCACGGCGACAACTTCGCCAAGCCCATCGATCCTTCTTATCCCAAGATCGCTGGTCAGCACGCCGACTACCTCTTTGTAGCGCTGAAGTCCTACAAGGCTGACGCACGCAACGCCAACGTGGGCCGCAACAACGCCATCATGGGCGGCATTGCCAAGCAGTTCTCGAACGCCGAACTCAAGGCCCTGGCCAACTACCTGGCTTCTGTGGAAGGTGATCTGCAGGTGGTGCCCCAGTCGCGCTTTCGCTGAGCCATTCTTCGGTTCACCAAGAAGCCCGCTTCGGCGGGCTTTTTGTTGTCTGGCAGGTTGGTGGTTGGAGGCGAAACGCTGATGACGCGGCTCAGCCTTGCTCCAGATACGGCCGTGCCAGCGCCTGCACCGGTACCTGGGCCTTGAGCCTGGCAGCCAGCAGGTACATCCCGCCCAGCTTGCGGTGCAAGAACAGCGCATCGGCTGGTGGGGTGTGCCAAAAGTCTTTTTCGGTGCTCAGCGCCATGCCCGCCGTGCGGATGCGCTGGGCTAGGTCGCTGGTGCCAAAGTCGTAGCCATCGGCATGGCGCAGGGGCTCGCAGGCCAGCGCGAACAGATCAATCACCGCGTTGCGCTGGTGTGGCTGGATGTGGTGGCCGAAGTAGCCAATGGCCTGGGCCGCTTCGTCCATGCCCTCGCGGTGGCCGTGCATGGCAGCGCGCATGAGCCGCCGGTAGGCTTCCACCACCTCACTGCCGTAGGCGCGGGTGGCGCCAAAGTCGAGCAGCACCGTGCGGCCGCTGGCCTTGTCGTAGCGGTAGTTGGCGAAGTTGGGGTCGGTCTGCACCAGGCGGAATTCGAACAGCTCCCGGAACAACAGGCCCATCAGGGTGCTCGCCACCTCGTCGCGCTGCGCCTGGGGTGCGCGCTGCAGGGATTCGATGGGTACGCATTCCACGTAGTCCATGGCCAGCACGTTCTCGGTGGTCCAGTCGGCGTGTACGGTGGGAATGCGCAGGTTTGGCGCGTCGGCCAGCAGGGCTGCAAACTGCGCCTGGCAGCGGGCTTCGCGCAGATAGTCGGCTTCTTCGTGCAGCTGCCTCTTGGCCTCGGCCAAGAGCGGCGCCACATCCAGATGGGCAGGCAGCAGGCCCGACACGCGCAGCAGCGTGCCCACGTTGTCCACGTCGCTGGCAATGCTCTGGCGTATGCCGGGGTACTGCACCTTGATGGCCAGTGGCCGCCCGTCTTTGGTGGTGGCGCGGTGCACCTGGCCGATGGAGGCCGCGGCGATGGGGGTGAAGCCGAACTGCGCAAAGCGTGCATCCCAGCCTGCGCCCCAGGCAGCCGTCAGCACCTCGTCCATCTGCCCAATGGGCATGGGTTTGGCGTCCGAGCGCAGGCGCGCCAGGATCTCGCCCAGCTCGGGCGGCAGCAACTCGCCCGCATCCATCGACAGCAGTTGCCCTACCTTCATGGCCGCGCCGCGCAACTGTGCGAGCTGGTCGGCTACGCGGCGGGCGTTGGCGGGGGTGAGCAGCAAGTCGCGGGCGCTGGGGCGTTTGCCCTGCGCCCATTGGCGCGCGCCTTCGGCCAGCATGCCGCCGGCCAGCCCGGTCGCCAGGGTGCCCATGCGCGCCATGCGGCTCCAGCGGCCGCTGGGCACGGATGCTGTGGCGCTGGGCGGGGCAGCGGCGGGCTGTGGGTCTGGGCGTTCATCCATGGGCTGCCACCGCGCCCAGGGCCAGGCAAACGCAGGCGGTGACGGTGAGGCGCCAGCGCAGCGGCAGGTACCAGGCGGGCAGTGCCGCGCGGGATGCCAGGCGCAGGTCTTGCACCAGGTGCGCCGCAAACCCCACGATGAGCAAGGCCGCCCCGCCTGCCATGGGCAGCAGCACGGCAGGCCAGGCCAGCAGCGATGGCACCACGCTCCACACAAAGCGGTGCGTGCGTTCGGTGTCGCTCAGCCCGCCCAGCGCCATGGCAAAGCCCCAGTGCAGCGCGCCCACAAAACTCAGAATGACCGCGCCGTAGGCCAGCAGCGCCGTGCCCCACAGCGGTGTGCCCGGTGCCCACCACCCGATGCCCGCCAGTGCAGCGAACGGCAGCAGCCCGCCATAGCCCAGCCAGGCCACGGAGGTGGGCAGCGCTGTGGGCAAGGCGGGTGAAGACGATGGGGTGGGGTGGGTGCTTTGCATGGGGCCTCCAGGTCAATGGGGCCATTGTCGGGAAAGCACGACTCCCGAGTGGGCTGCATGCTTGTGTGGCGCAGTGCAGCCTGTGCAGTGGTGTCAGTATTTAAGCCAAATATGCCGCTAGCGCTTTTGTAATAAGCGCAAGGTGCTCATTTATTCATAGCGCGAATTCATGGCACGATGCGCTGCGCGAAATCAGTCCCGCGTAGCGCGGCGCTGCACGGCGGCGATGTAGGCATTGCCGTCGGGCGGGCGGCCGGAGCGCTGGCTTTCCCACAGCATCTCGCCCAGGCATTCCATGGCGGCGTGGTGGGCGTCGTGCAGCGAATCGAGCCGCTTGGCCAGCAATTCGACTGCCTGACGGATGCCGCGCGGCTGGTCGATGCTGCATTGCTCGCTGATCGACAGGTGCATTGACAGGTGCAGGAAGGGGTTGGTCTGCGCGGGCGTTTCGTCGTAGTTGCGGGCGATGGCGGCATCTACGTCCGCCAGGTCGGCGTGGTATTCGGGGTGCTCGGCAATCCACAGGCTGGCCAGCGTTTCGATGGCTTCCATGGGCGCGCCGCTTTGGGCTTTGGCGTGCACGCCGCACAGAAAGCGGCGCACATCGGCTTGAGAGGGGTTGAACATGGGCTGGGAGGGTAGCACGCCAGTGAAACTATCTTCTCGTAGCTCTGGACTTCGGAGCGTCAAGACTCAACGAACACCGTACTCGTTGCGCCAGCGCGTGATTTCCGCTACAGACGCTCCAATTCTGATGAGCCTCTAGGGTGCGCAGATGCACCACTGTTTTACCGATCAGGAGCACCAGCCAGCCATGTAACCCTAATGCTTTTTTTCATAGACGGGTCATAGCCCACACCAAAAACTAAAAATGCTGACTCACCTACAGCTTTCCTGAAAACTTCAAAGATATCTTTGATGTGGACAAGGCTGTAGCCATCTGCCGTATACGAGAGCCCGCACACAACTACAGCAGCTGCCACTTGGTTTTTTCCGATGCTTTTGGTTGCGTCACGGGAAGCGTTAGTCAGTTCGTCAGTATCGTCACCCGTGACGTTAAAACACATGGGCGAACTACCGCAAAGGCTCAATGCATCTTGAAAATCTTGCATATCGATCTGCAAGATAGAGCCCTCCTCAGTGGCGCACTCCAGTAGCGTGATGATCTGTTCTGTGGTGTATTTCAATGTCATCTTGGGGGCTCGCAGTGGTAGATGGAGATCAATTGATCCGTCGGTACGGCAGACAGAGGCGTCGCTATATCCACAATAGTTGCGCTTGTGGAGTATGAGTCTGTTGTCATGCCGTGCAACCGGGAGGCGTCAGTGCGTACTGGTTGAGTATGCTATCCAGTGGCTCGAGCTGTTCGGGTTAACTCTTGTCAGTGCCTGTCACATCAGTTTGGACTGTCATTGGCAATCAGTATCTTTTTGAATGGAGACCGAACCGTGCGAATTCAAACCATCACTTCGCTTTCGTTAACCGATAGCTGGCGCGGGGTAAAGACCCATGAAGTGGTGCAGAGGCAGGGAGATTTGGACGGGGCCTGCGGGCCTTATGCGCTCATGAATGCGCTGATGCTTTCGCGAGCTTTGACGGAGCCGCAGGTGCGTCAATTGTGGGATTTTGCAGCCGATGCCCGGACGGTGTTGGGTAAGTGGACCAGAGCGAGGGGTGCCTTGGTGTCGGGCGGTACCAACGTGGACCATTTGCGAGACCTGCTCCGTTGTGTGGTGCAGCAAACCGGGCTGCGCGTTCCGGTAGTGCTGACACCCATTGCTTTAGCCGGCCGCAAGGAAGGCAAATTGCTTGGCGGGCTTTGTGCTGTGCAGGAGTGGATGGGCACACATGAGAACACACAGCCAGTACTCGGAATTCTCCAATTTGACAAAAGCCAATCGCATTGGGTGGTGATCGTCGGCTCTCAGTATCACCAACGCGATGGGAAGTATGTGCTGTCCAATTTGTTGATTGTTGATTCTGAGGAGGTCTCTTCACGGGCCCAGGCTTGGAATGGCGTACTAGGACTCGGGCACCAGAACGCTAGGCGTCTGCTCTACACGGTGCCCTCTAGTGAAGATCCGCTTCCGTGTGACTTGATTGCAGCGTTTGGCTTGGTTGCTCACTGAGCCTTGCGTATCTCACATCGCTCAGAGGTGGTGCCGTGTGTCATGTCTGAGGTCAGCGGCGCGGTGCGCCCATCAGCCGCGAGATGGTTTGCGCCGCGCGCAGCAGCGGCGGCAGCAGGGTTTGCTGCATCAGCTCGGCGCTGGTGCGGTTGGCCTGGCCGCTGATGTTGAGGGCTGCCACCGTTTGCCCCAGGCGGTTGGTGAGCGGTGCGGCGATGGAGATCAGGCCTTCTTCCAGCTCCTGGTTCACCAGGCACCAGCCCTGCGTGCGCGCCTGGCGAATGCGCTCCAGCAAGGTGGGCAGGTCGGTGGCGGTGTGGGCGGTGTGGCGCTGCAGGGGCAGGGTGGCCAGGCGGCTTTGCAGCTCGTCGTCGGGCAGGCTGGCCAGCAGCACGCGGCCCATGGAAGTCCAGGCTGCAGGCAGGCGCGAGCCCACGCCCAGGCTGGTGCGCATGATCTTGTGGGTGGGCACGCGCAGCACGTAGACGATGTCCAGGCCATCGAGCACGGCGGCCGAAGACGACTCGCGCACTTCCTCCACCAGGTCTTCCATCAGCGGCTCGGCCAGGTTCCACAGCGGCAGCGACGACAGGTAGGCAAAGCCCAGGTCGAGGATGCGCGGCGTGAGGCGAAAGAGCTTGCCGTCACTTTCCACATAACCCAGCGTTTGCAGCGTGAGCAGGATGCGGCGCGCCCCGGCGCGGGTCAGGCCGGTGTGCGCGGCCACCTCGCTCAGGGTCTGCTGGGGTGCGCTGGCGCTGAAGGAGCGGATCACTTCCAGCCCACGCGCGAACGACTGCACATAGCTGTCGCCCGGCTTGGGGGTGGAGGCGGGCGCGGGCAAGCCCGAGGGGGCGTCGTGGTTTTCAGGCGTTGTCATCGGGACTTCTTTATAATTCATTATACGAACAAAAGTTCGCTATACGAACAAATCTCGGGCTTTGCCGGGTGCGGCTTCGGGTTCGTGTTTTGGCCCATTCCTGAAGTTCTTTTTTGTGGGGACACAGTTTCATGATCAACAAGATAGCTGACTCGGCGGCCCAGGCGATGGCCGGTGTGCGCGATGGCGCCACGGTGCTCATCGGGGGCTTTGGCACCGCGGGTATTCCTGGCGAACTGATTGACGCGCTGATTGCGCAGGGCGCGCGCGACCTGACGGTGGTGAACAACAACGCTGGCAATGCCGACCACGGCCTGGCCGCGCTGCTCAAGGCCGGGCAGGTGCGCAAGATCATCTGCAGCTTTCCACGCCAGGTGGACAGCTACGTGTTTGACGAGCTGTACCGCAGCGGCAAGGTCGAGCTGGAACTGGTGCCCCAGGGCAACCTGGCCGAGCGCCTGCGCGCTGCCGGTGCGGGCATTGGCGCCTTCTTCTGCCCCACGGGTTACGGCACCGAACTGGCGCTCAACGCCGATGGTTCGCCCAAGGAAACCCGCGAAATCAACGGCAAGCAGTACGTGCTGGAGTACCCCATCTACGGCGACGTGGCCCTCATCAAGGCCGAGAAGGGCGACCGCTGGGGCAACCTGACCTATCGCATGTCGGCCCGCAACTTTGGCCCCGTGATGGCCACCGCTGCCAAGACCACCATCGCCACCGTGCACGACGTGGTGGAACTGGGCGCGCTGGACCCCGAAGCCATCGTCACCCCCGGCATCTACGTGAGCCATGTGGTGAAGATCGAGCGCACCGCCACCCAGGCCGGTGGTTTCAAGAAGTCTGCATAAAAAGCGCCCTTAGCGCAGAAGGAACAAGCGTGAGCAGCTATCAAAAACGAAGCAAAGACGACCTGGCCCGCCGCGTGGCGCAGGACATCCACGACGGTGCCTATGTGAACCTGGGCATCGGCCAGCCCACCCTGGTGGCCAACCACATCCCTGAAGGGCGCGAAGTCATCCTGCAAAGCGAGAACGGCATTCTGGGCATGGGCCCCGCGCCCGCCGCAGGCAATGAAGACTACGACCTGATCAACGCCGGCAAGCAGCCCGTGACGCTGCTGCCCGGTGGCGCGTATTTCCACCACGCCGACAGCTTCGCCATGATGCGCGGCGGCCATCTGGATATTTGTGTGCTGGGCGCCTTCCAGGTGTCGGCCACGGGCGACCTCGCCAACTGGAGCACGGGCGAGCCCGGCGCCATTCCCGCCGTGGGCGGTGCGATGGACCTGGCCATTGGTGCCAAGCAGACCTGGGTGATGATGGATTTGCTGACCAAGCAAGGCGCCAGCAAGGTGGTGCAGCAGTGCACTTACCCGCTCACGGGCGTGGGCTGCGTCAAGCGCATCTACACCGACCTGTGCACGCTGGCCTGCACGCCCACCGGGCTGCAGCTCATCGACCTGGTGCCCGGCCTGACCCTGCCCGAGCTGGAACAGCTGGTGGGCCTGCCCATCCGCCCCGCAGCCTGACTGAACCCTGAGCCGCTAACAAGGAGACATCTTTCATGAGCCAATCCCAAGCCTACATCTGCGACGCCATCCGCACCCCCTTCGGCCGCTACGGCGGCGCCCTCTCCAGCGTGCGCGCTGACGACCTGGGCGCGGTGCCCATCAAAGCCCTGATGGAGCGCAACCCCGGTGTGGACTGGGCCGCCGTGACGGATGTGCTCTATGGCTGCGCCAACCAGGCTGGCGAAGACAACCGCAACGTGGCCCACATGAGCAGCCTGCTCGCGGGCCTGCCCGTTGAAGTGCCCGGCGCCACCATCAACCGCCTGTGCGGCTCCGGCCTGGACGCCGTGGGCAGCGCCGCGCGCGCCATCAAGTCCGGCGAAGCCGGCCTGATGATTGCCGGTGGTGTGGAAAGCATGAGCCGTGCCCCCTTCGTCATGCCCAAGGCCGAAACCGCCTTCAGCCGCAACAATGCGGTGTATGACACCACCATCGGCTGGCGCTTCATCAACAAGCTGATGAAGGAAAAGTACGGCGTGGACTCCATGCCCGAAACCGCCGAGAACGTGGCGGCGGACTTCCAAATCGAGCGCGAGGCGCAAGACCAGATGGCCCTGCGCAGCCAGCTCAACGCCGTGGCCGCCATCAAGGCCGGCCACCTGGCGCGCGAAATCGTGCCCGTCACCATCCCGCAGAAGAAGAAAGGCCCCTCCGGTAGCGAGGGCGACGCCATCATCGTCAGCCAGGACGAGCACCCCCGCGAAACCAGCCTGGAAGCGCTGGCCAAGCTCAAGGGCGTGGTGCGGCCTGATGGCACGGTGACGGCGGGCAACGCATCGGGCGTGAACGATGGCGCCTGCGCCTTGCTGCTGGCCGACGAGGCCCATGCCGCCAAGTACGGCCTCAAGCCCCGCGCCCGCGTGGTGGGCATGGCCACCGCGGGCGTGGCCCCGCGCATCATGGGCTTTGGCCCCACGCCCGCCACGCAGAAGGTGCTGGCGCAAACCGGCCTGACCCTGGACCACATGGACGTGATCGAGCTGAACGAAGCCTTCGCCGCCCAAGGCCTGGCCGTGCTGCGCGCCCTGGGCCTGAAGGACGACGACGCCCGCGTGAACGCCTGGGGCGGTGCCATTGCCCTGGGCCACCCGCTGGGTGCCAGCGGTGCGCGCCTGGTCACCACGGCCGTGAACCGCCTGCACGAGCACGCGGGCCAGTACGCGCTGTGCACCATGTGCATTGGCGTGGGCCAGGGCATTGCCTTGATCATCGAGCGGGTGTGAGCGTGGCTGATACCCGCACCCCCGTCACCGTCGTTACCGGCGCCAGCAACGGCATTGGCCGTGCGATTGCCGAAGCCGTGCTGGCCCAGGGCCGCGCCGTGGTCAACCTCGACTACGTGCTGCCCACCTGGAGCCACCCGCTGCTCACCTCGTACCAGGGCGACCTGACCGACGAGGCCTCCACCCGCGAACGCGCGGCCGAGATGGCTGCCCAGCACAACGTGACAGCACTGGTGAACAACGCGGGCGCCACCCGCCCCGGCACCATCGACACCGCCACCACGCAGCAGCTGGATGATGTGGTGGGCCTGCACCTGCGTGCGCCCATGCTGCTGGTGCAGGCCTTTCTGCCCACGCTGCGCGCGTGCGGCCAGGGCCGCATCGTGAACATGTCTTCGCGTGCCGCACTGGGCAAGGGCGAGCGCATCGTCTATTCGGCCACCAAGGCCGGAATGATCGGCATGACCCGCACGCTGGCCATGGAACTGGGGCGCGACGGCATCACCGTCAACGCCATCGGCCCTGGCCCCATCGCCACCGAGCTGTTCCGCCAGAGCAACCCCGAGGGCGCGCCGCAGACCGAGCGCATCCTCAAGAGCATTGCCGTGGGCCGCATGGGCACGCCCGAAGATGTGGCGCGCACGGCGATGTTCTTCCTCTCGCCCGACAACGGCTTCATCACCGGCCAGGTGCTGTACGTCTGCGGCGGCACCACGCTGGGCGTGGCGCCGGTGTGAAGTGACAACCCCCTGAGTCGCTTCGCTCCTTCCCTCTTCCCTCTTATCTCGAACGGCTTCGCCATTCGGGAAGGGGGCAGCCCTTCCTCGGCGTCCCGTGCCTGCGCCGTGCCAGTCTCAAACGCTGTGGCGATTGGGACGTGGCCCACCAAACGCTATTTTTGTCCACCAGCTTCTTTGAAGGAGACCTCCATGCAACATTCCCACGCCACCCGCCGCTTCGCCCTGGGTTCCATCGCTTCGGCCGTCGTTTTGGGCGCTGGTCTGCTCGGCGGTACGTCCGCCCTGGCCCAGGCTTACCCCACCAAGCCCGTCACCATCATCGTGCCCTTCGCCGCAGGCGGCACCACCGACATCCTGGCCCGCATCATCGGCCAGGCGCTGACGGCTGAGCTGGGCCAATCCGTCGTGGTGGACAACCGCGCGGGCGCAGGCGGCAACATCGGTGGCCAGGCGGCCGCCAAGGCTGCTCCGGACGGCCACACCCTGTTCATGGGCACCGTGGGCACCCACGCCATCAACGCCAGCCTGTACAAGAAGATGCCTTTCGACCCCGTGAAGGACTTCGCACCGCTGACCCGCGTGGCCAATGTGCCCAACCTGCTGGTGGCCAACCCCGCCCAGCCCTACAAGAGCGTGAAGGACCTCATCGCCTACGCCAAGGCCAACCCCGGCAAAGTGAACTTCGGCTCTTCGGGCAATGGCAGCTCCATCCACCTGTCGGGCGAACTGTTCAAGAGCCTGGCCAAGGTGGATATGCAGCACGTGCCCTACAAGGGCAGTGCCCCTGCGGTGACGGACCTGCTGGGCAACCAGATCGGCATCATGTTCGACAACATGCCATCGGCCATCCAGCATGTGCGCAGCGGCAGCCTGGTGCCCCTGGCGGTGACCACGGCCAAGCGCTCGCCCGAGCTGCCCAACGTGCCCACCATCGCTGAGGCGGGCGTGCCCGGCTACGAGGCCACGTCGTGGTTTGGCATGTTTGCCCCCGCAGGCACGCCCGCACCCGTGCTGGCCAAGCTGAACGCCGCCATCGTCAAGGTGCTGGCCCAGCCTGATGTGAAGAAGAAGATCAACGAGCAGGGCGCCGAGGTTTACAGCGAAACGCCCGAGCAGTTCGCAGCCTTCATCCAGGCCGAAAGCGTGAAGTGGGGCAAGGTGGTGAAAGAGTCCGGCGCCAGCCTGGACTGATTTCCCCAACCTGCCGGGCCTGGCCCGGGGGAATGCCTGGGTTTAAGGAAAAAAGCACGCTAGCGCTTACTGGGTAAGCGCCAGCAGCTATCATAAAAATAGCAAACACAGAGAGCCTGAGAAACCCTCGGCGCCATACGGGCGCGCGGGCGGTGCCTGTTTGCGTTCACGCGACAATGTCGGCTGCCGACGCCGCGAGGGTTCCTCCATGCCTGTTTCCAACCCCCTGACTGCCGAAATTGCCGCCACCACGGCCCGCATCGTTGTGGAAGAGGGACTCGAATGGGGCCCCGCCAAGCGCCGCGCCGTGCGCGAAATGGGCCTGCCCGCCCGCACCCCGCTGCCTGACAACGACCAGGTGGAAGACGCGGTGCGCGAATACCTCGATATTTTTTGTGCCGATACCCAGCCGCGCGAGCTGCGCGCCCTGCGCCAGCTCGCGCTGGTGTGGATGGTGCGCATGGCCGAGTTTCGGCCGCACCTGGCGGGCTCGGTATGGCACGGCACGGCCACGCGCCTGTCTGATATCTATATCCAGCTGTTCTGCGATGACCCCAAGTCGGCAGAGATTGCCCTGATCGACCACCATGTGGACTACGAGCCGCGCACGGTGACGGGTTTTCATGGCGAATCGGTCGAGGCCCTGAGCCTGGGCAGCAAGTGCCCTGAGCTCCAGGAGATGATCGGCGTGCACCTGATGATTTACGACCTGGATGACCTGCGTGGCGCCTTGAAACCCGATGCCAAGGGACGCACCCCCCGCGGCGATGTGACGGCCGTGCGCCGTGTTCTGGAAGAGACTGCCCCATGAGTTTGCCGCCCGACGTTTCCCGCAGCGCCAGCGCTGCTGAACCCGCCGCCCAGCCTGCCCCCACATCGCGCAGGCGCTGGCTTTACGGCGCCGTGGCCGGCGCTGCCGCGCTGGGCGGGGCAGGGTTGGCTTGGTGGCGTTTTCAGCCCCACGCCATGCAGGATGGTGCCGAGGCAGCTTTGTGGAGCATGGAGTTTGACACCCCCACAGGCGGTGCCCCGCTGGCCATGAAAGCCCTGCAGGGCCGCCCTGTGCTGCTGAATTTCTGGGCCACCTGGTGCCCGCCCTGCGTGGAAGAGCTGCCCATGCTGAACGCGTTTTACCGGGAAAACGCGTCCAAGGGCTGGCAGGTGGTGGGCCTGGCGATCGACCAGCCTTCGTCGGTGCGCAAGTTTCTGGACCGGCTGCCGCTGGACTTTCCTGTGGGGCTGGCGGGCCTGGGCGGCACGGAGCTGGGCCGGTCTTTGGGTAACCTCACCGGCGGCCTGCCTTTCACCGTGGTGCTGGGGCAGGGGGGCCGGGTGCTGCATCGTAAAATGGGGCAAGTGACGCCCGATGACCTCCAGCAGTGGGTCCATCTGCGGTAAGCCAAGCCCCTTCATGGGGCTTTTTTCAGCGTTTGATGACGCTCCGTCAGCCTCGATGTTGATGAAAATTACCTCTCAATCGCTGAGGTAGTCCGAAATTAGAGTAAATTCGCGCCCTATTTAGTTTTATAGCCGTTGGAGCTTCCATGGATCTGCGAAAACTCAAAACCTTGATCGACCTCGTCTCCGAGTCAAACGTTTCCGAACTCGAAATCACCGAGGCCGAAGGCAAAGTCCGTATCGTCAAGAGCGGCGGCGCCGTGGTTCAGCAATATGTGGCAGCGCCCATGCAGGCACCTGTAGCCCCCACAGCGCCCGTGGCGGCTCCTGTGGCCGAGCTGCCCAGCCCTGCCGCCGCAGCCCCCACGGGCCATGTGGTCAAGTCGCCCATGGTGGGCACGTTCTACCGTTCGTCCAGCCCCGGCGCCAAGCCCTTCGTGGAAGTGGGCAGCCAGGTCAAAGAAGGCGAGACCGTCTGCATCATCGAGGCCATGAAGATCCTCAACGAGATCGAGGCCGACAAGTCGGGCACCGTGACCCGTATCCTGGGCGAAAACGGCCAGGCCGTGGAATACGGACAGCCGCTGTTCGTCATCGAATAAGGCGCTCATGTTCAAGAAAATTCTGGTTGCGAACCGCGGAGAGATCGCTCTGCGTATCCAACGCGCATGCCGCGAGCTGGGAGTCAAGGCCGTCATGGTCTATTCCGAAGCCGACCGCGATGCGAAATACGTCAAGCTGGCCGAAGAGGCCGTGTGCATCGGGCCCGCCCCGTCGCCCCTGAGCTACCTCAACATGCCGGCCATCATCTCGGCCGCCGAGGTGACCGATGCTGAAGCCATCCACCCTGGCTATGGCTTCTTGAGCGAAAACGCCGACTTCGCCGAGCGCGTGGAAAAGAGCGGGTTCCAGTTCATTGGCCCCACGCCCGAGTCCATCCGCATCATGGGTGACAAGGTGTCGGCCAAGCAGGCCATGATCCGTGCCGGCGTGCCCTGCGTGCCTGGCTCTGAAGGCGAGTTGCCCGACGACCCCGTGCAGATCCGCCGCATCGCCAAGGCCATCGGCTATCCGGTCATCATCAAGGCCGCTGGCGGCGGCGGTGGCCGCGGCATGCGCGTGGTGCACACCGAGGCGGCGCTGGTCAATGCGGTGCAGATGACCAAGGCCGAAGCGGGTGCCGCGTTTGGCAATCCTGCGGTGTACATGGAGAAATTCCTCCAGAACCCTCGCCATATCGAAATTCAGGTGCTGGCCGACAAGCACCGCAACGCGGTGTACCTGGGCGAGCGCGACTGCTCCATGCAGCGCCGCCACCAGAAGGTCATTGAAGAGGCGCCAGCGCCCGGCATTCCGCGCAAGCTGATCGAGAAGATCGGCGAGCGCTGCGTTGCGGCCTGCAAGAAGATCGGCTACCGCGGTGCGGGCACGTTCGAGTTTCTGTACGAAAACGGCGAGTTCTATTTCATTGAAATGAACACCCGCGTGCAGGTGGAGCACCCGGTGACCGAGTTGATCACGGGCGTGGACATCGTGAAGACGCAGATCATGGTGGCGGCTGGCGAAAAGCTGCCCTTCACCCAGCGCCAGATCGAGATCCGTGGCCACGCCATCGAGTGCCGGGTGAACGCGGAAGACCCCTACAAGTTCATTCCGTCCCCCGGTCGCATCACCACCTGGCACGCGCCAGGCGGCCCCGGTGTGCGTGTGGATTCGCACGCTTACACCAACTACTTCGTGCCGCCCAACTACGACTCGATGATCGGCAAGATCATCGTGCACGGCGACACGCGCGAGCAGGCCCTGGCCCGCATGCGCACGGCGCTGTCCGAGACGGTGATCGAAGGCATCAACACCAACGTGCCGCTGCACCGCGAACTGATGGTGGACGCCAAGTTCATGGCGGGTGGCACCAACATTCACTACCTGGAAGAGTGGCTGTCGCAGCACAAGCGCTGAGCAGGCAGACTTGCAGGTCGTTCACATGCTGGCTCCTGGCAACGGGTGCCAGCATTTCATTTTTTCTGAGAGGCGTGTTTCATGTTTGAGCTGAGTCTGATGTGTCCGGAAGACCGCATTGAGGCGGTGAGCGATGCGCTGGATGCGCTGGATGCCCTGAGCGTGTCGGTGGAGGACGCTGACGCGCAGACCGATGCCGAGCAGGCATTGTTTGGCGAGCCGGGCATGCCTCCGCCCAAGGATGGCTGGCAGCGCAGCCGTGTGGTCGCCTTGTTCCCCTCCGAGGTGTCGGCCCGCGAAGCGCAGCAGTTGCTGGTGGTGCAGGACTTTTTTGTGGGCTGCCAGGTGCTGGGTGTGGCCCAGGTGCCCGAGCAGGACTGGGTGCGGCTGACCCAGTCGCAGTTTGCCCCGGTGGACATCACACCCGATTTCTGGATCGTGCCTACCTGGCATGAACTGCCTGCCCAGGCGGTACGCAGCATCCGGCTCGACCCCGGCCTGGCGTTTGGCACGGGCACACACCCCACCACACGCATGTGCCTGCGCTGGATTGCGCGCAACGGCGCTACGCAGCCCGGTCAGGGTAACCCCTTGGGGCGGGTGCTGGATTACGGATGCGGGTCCGGCATTCTGGCCATTGGTGCGGCCAAGTTCGGCGCCACGGACATTGATGCCGTCGATATCGACCCTGCGGCTGTGGAGTCCACCGTACAAAACGCCGAGGCCAATCAGGTCACGCTCAAAGCAGGTCTGCCGGACAAGGCACAAGGCGAATACCAGACGGTGCTGGCCAACATCCTGGCGACGCCGTTGCGGGTGTTGGCCCCGCTGCTGTGCAGCTATGTGGCTGCGGGCGGCCATCTGGTGTTGGCGGGCATTCTGGAGCGCCAGGCAGATGAGCTCAAGGAGGCGTACGCGCCCTGGCTGCCGCTGGAAGTGGCGGACACCGAGGATGGCTGGATTCTGATGACCGCACGCCGTTGAACGTGCGCGAGCGCTGTTCTGGCGGCCGTGGCATGGCCTCTACAATCCTTCGCTGATGAGCCAGATCACCCGCTGCCCGTCCTGCGCCACCACCTTCAAGGTCGTGGCGGACCAATTGCGCATCTCGGAGGGATGGGTGCGCTGCGGCCAATGCAAGGAGGTATTCGATGCCTCTGCCCATTTGCTGCCGGTGGCGCCTGAAGCGCTGCTGCCCGATGTGTCGCTCACGGACCTGCGGGCGCCCACAGCCCCGGTCGCTCGCAAGCCTGATGCGCTGGGCGCGTGGGGCGGAGGCAAATCCACTGGCGCGGCTCC
>ERZ650302.822-NODE-822-length-17464-cov-27.794187_pt1 | contig 17464 bp, 13 predicted proteins | sample MGYA00376238_ERZ650302 | MGnify/ENA primary metagenome ERZ650302 (study PRJEB26733, sample SAMN07839298) | wastewater metagenome | biome: urban; feature: wastewater treatment plant; material: waste water | place: USA: North Carolina | collected 2016-04-28 ... | reverse complement strand
TTGGTTTCATATTTTCTGCAATAGCAACTTCGCCATTATATGGATCAAAATAAATAAAATCTGTTTTATTCGGGCTTATAAAACTATTATTTAAATCAGGAGCTGGCGCGTTTGCCTGACTTTCCATTTTAAATTTCCCGTCTTCTGCCAACCTAACTTTATATGTAGATTTCGGGGTTTTATTTTCTGGTAATTGAGAAATATCTCCATTAATACCTTCGGTGAAATAGGGATTATATTCTGTACTTCCTGTGGTTTCTCCCTTAGTATAAGTTAATTTTCGAGAGTAATAAAATTTTCCTAAAACAGCATGATTCTCTCGAATTCTAATTACATTTCCGTATTGGTCTTTGCCTTCAATCCAAGCATCTTTGCGCATTGGTCTTTGTCCGTTTACCAAGCTTTCCTTTAGTTCAAAAACCTTTTCACCATCACTTGTAGAATAATTTTCGTAGGTATAAGTATAGTTTTTTTCGTCTTGATAAGAAGTGATTATATTTCTATTAGAAAGCTTGCCATCGTCAAAAATCTCAATTACAGAAGGTGTTCCGTCAGATTTATACTGATATTTATATTGCCAATGAAATCTTGGATTAGAAGGTTTTATTTCAGAAAGTTTTCCGTTTTTGTCATAGATAAAAGTAGAAACGTTTTCACTTGCTTTGTCTGTTCCGGTATTAACTTTAGAAAATTTCGCAGGTTTTCCTTTGGCATTGTATTCAAAGGTTTCAATTACTTTATCTTTAGGATATTGTGTTTCTAAGGAAATTAATTTTCCGTTTTTAAAGGTATAAATTTTAGTCGATCTTGGCTCAAATTTTCCAGAAGTAAAGCCAACAGAATAATTCACTTCTTCTATTTTTGCTACATCTTTATTTACTCCCCAATTTTCAGACAAATATTTCACCACATCATCTTTTTGCGCAAAAGAAAATTGTAAAATAAGTAAGGCAAAAATTATTAATATTTTTTTCATAACTAAGTTTTTTTCAAAAATAACAAATTTTTATTTCAAATCATCTATTGCATCATAACTCAAAACACTCATATTGAAAGATTTAGCAAATTCTTTATCAAAAACTTTACTGCCTTCTTTAGAACCATCTTCGTAAGTGATTTCTGAAAATTCAAAATAATTAACGATGTCAAATTCATAATCGTCATATTCTGTTTTTTTAGATTTAATGATTGCACCCGTTTTTCCGTAAACGTAATGACTATCAAAATTGGTAGTTAAATCGCTTTTCATCACCTCATTTCCGTTTTTGTCATATTGAAATGTATAAGAAATTTTAGCAGCTGGATCGTCTATTTCTTCTGAAATTTTTAAATTATTTTCAAAAACTGCATCTACAATTTTTTGAGAATTATCATTAATAAAGACCACTTTTTTAGTTGTATAATTTTTATCTGAAGTATATTTGTAATCTACTGTTGACAAAACCAATTGATGATCTTGGTATCTTTTTTCCTTAAGAATTCTTCCTTTGTTATCATAACTAAAATCGGTAAAAATTCTTTTATTCCCGAAAACTTCAGATAGTTTTACCAACTTGCCATTTTCGTAGTAAAAATCTTGATAAGGATAAAGAGGCCCATCAAAAGTCTCTCCTTCCTTTATAGAAACTATTTGATTTTGAGCATTATATTCATATTTCTTGATTTGAGAAAATCTATCCATATAATTATCTAAAACATAATCGTACTTCAACAAACCTTTTTCAAAAATTCTGATGTGTTTTTCTATCACTTTGTATTTACCTAATATTGTTAATAGAATCTATTTTTTTTATCTCTGGCTTTTGGGCAAAACAGAAAACAGAAAAGACAAAAAACAATAAGGTATAGCTTCGTTTCATTCTAAAAGTTTTTCATAGTCTAATTTATAAAAAATGTAGATATGATTCAGAAGCAAATTTCTGCATAGTCATGCGAAATAGTAATACGAAGAAGGGCGTATTTTTCAAATAAAAAAACTCCCAAATCATCTGATTTGGGAGTTGTATGTTTAAAATTTCTAAAGAATTATTTTTTAAGTTCTTCTAAGAATTTATCGTGAGAAATTTTAGTTTCTTTCTTTTTAGATTTTTCTAAGATCACTTCTTTTAGCTTGTTCATTGCTACTTCTTGAGAAATTTGTCTTACTTGCTCTTCTTGTTTCAGCATTTCTACAGCATATTTTTGCACTTCTTCTTGAGGAAGATTGTGAATACCGTACATTGCTAATTGATTGTTTACCAATACTTCTGCCTGAGCCAAAACATCTGCATAATCAATTTTCACCTCGTTATCGTTTAGTAATTTACCTTCGATGATTTGGTTTTTAATGATTTCTTTTTCTGCTTCTAAGATTTCTTGAGCCTGAGCTTCAGAAGTAATATTTTGATTAGAGAATAGTAACCATTTTACCAAGAAAGCTTCAGGAAGTTGAACTTTTTCATTTTCGCCAATTTTTTCTAAAATTTTGTTTACAAAATGTACGTCAGCGTTTTGTTGGAAATATTCGTCTAGTTCTTTTTTTACTCTTTCTTTTAATTCTTCTTCAGAATTAATGTTACCTTCACCATAAACTTTATCAAATAATTCTTGGTTAAGTTCAGCAAGATTTAGTTTGAAAATTTCTACTACAGTAGCTTCTAAATCTTCGTGGTGAATATGACCTAATTCGTGAGCATCATAGCTAAGGTCTTTTGCTAAATCTTCGTTCTCAGTCAATTGAGTTTTAGTTAACTTAATTACATCACCTACTTTGCTACCTTTTACTAGAGCAAAACCTTCTTTTTGCTCAGCAGAAACAGTAACTTGTTTCGGAGCGTGGTTGTGCTCTCCTTCTGCATCAGCTTCTACAACCTGAGCGATAGAAAGTGCTACATAAGAATCTTTAGTTATTTTTTCTTGAGCATCTTTATCTGCAAATCTTTTTTGCATGTTTTCTATGCTCTTATTGATTTCTTTTTCAGAAGCTTCTACATTATAGTGAGGTGCTTCGTAAGAAGATAAGTCAATAGAAAATTCTGGTTCATAACCAATTTCAAAACCTACAGAAATTTCATCAGCATTATAATCCAATTCATTCATTGGTACAGGTACTGGTTGCCCAACTAGTTTTAGATTGTTTTCTGTAACGTAGTTGTTAAGAGCTTCAGAAATTTGTTTGTTAATTTCTTCGAAAGCGATACCTGCTTCATATTGTTTTTTCACCATGCTTAATGGCACTTTTCCTTTTCTAAAACCAGGAACTGTAGCGTTTTTAGCATAATTGATCAAAGTTTTCTCTACTTTGTCTTTATAATCAGATTTATTTAAAGTTACTGTAAGCAAAGCACTTACTTCATCATGATTGGTTCTTGTAACGTTCATTTTGTTAAAAATTTTGAGTTGCAAAAGTAATGATTTTTTGCGGATTTACAACAACTTATATATCATTTTTATCATAAAAAAGCCACTAGAAAATTCTAGTGGCGAAGTCTGTGAAAGAAGTTCAAAAGAACATTGCACTATTGCGTTGAAATTAATCTAAACGCGCAACAAGTTTTTCTTTATAAATTCTATATTTTCCTAAAAATTGATTACCAACTTTGTGCTTATGTTTCTTCCCATATTAAACACACCTACTCTACCAGTTGCTAGATTTTCTGGAGCGTATTTTAATCTACTCAGATGATTTTGGTAGGCTACGTTTGCCAAATTCTCTCCGCTGATAAACAAATTGAAGAAATCTTTTTTACCAAAAGCTTTGATATTGGTACCAACTCCTACACTTAATAAAGTATAAGCTGGGGTAGAAGTTTCTGTATCAAAAGCACTAAATATATTATTCTGTTTAAAATAATGATCCACAGAAAATTTAGCATAAAATTCTGAAAACGTATTATTTACTTCTTTGAACTGTGCTTTTATTTCGCCTCTGTATTTAGGGGCAGGTATAAATGGTAAGAATTTTTCATTATCAGCACGGTTATTTTGTGTAGCTCTTACATACGAAAATGAGTTTTCCAAATGCAACCAATCAAATGGATGCGGATGAATATCTACGAAAATTTCACCACCGAAAAGTTGCGCATTGCCCTGCGTAAATTTAAAAGCAGGAACCGGATTACTTGGATCTATAATTACATCATTTCCATTAGCATCTTGTAATTTTTCGGTATAAATATAATTAGAAATAAAGTTGATAAACGGCGTAAATTCAAAAGTAATATGGTCTGAATTCAGGAAATAAGCTACGTCTATCTGGTGACTAATTTCTGATTTTAGATTAATATCCCCTAATTCATATTTGAAAGTACCTTCGTGTACCCCATTTGAAGCCAATTCTGCAATATTTGGCGCTCTGAAACCTCTGGAAAGATTCACTTTAAGAGTAGATTGAGGATTCATCTGATATGATAATCCTAGACTACCAGAAATCCCGTTGTAGTTTTTATTGAATTTAGAAAATTTCACATCACTATCTTCTAGCATTTCTTTAGAGTCCACATTTCTATTGTCAAATCTAAGACCTCCAGCTAATGTAAGATTTTCATTAAATTTTTTCTGAGTATATACAAAAGCTCCAATATCAAAGAAATTATAATCTGGGATAAGCGCTTCTAGACCTTTATTAGTATTAGACTGTTGCATACCTCCGATTCCGAAAGAAGTTTCCCAATTTTTAGATTCTTTTAGGTTGTATCTCACATTATAATTAAAGGTATTCAAATCAAAATACAGTTCAGTATCATTAGGATTGGTAGCATCACCAAACTCTCTTCTCTTGTTATTTTGGAAAGCAAAATCAGCATTGATGGTTCCGCTTTTTAACAAGAAATAATTGTTAGTAGTAAATCTCAAATGATTAATTTTCTGATGTGGGAAACCAGTTTTATAACCTTTATAATTTGTATCGGTAGCGGTAATCTCGTCTCCATTACCATTGATATAGGTAAATTTTCCGTCAGCATCTCTTTCTCCTTCAACTATGTTGAGCGTATTATTATAAGTACTGAAATTGAAATAAGAATGCCCCCAGTTTTTATTAATCCCAAGCATTAGGTTTCCGTCATTTTCTTTAAAACCAGAGTTATAAACCTTACCGTCATATTTATTTTCATAATTTCCTGCCATCTTGTTGGTAATTCTACCTTCCCAAACAAAACCATTTTTGTTTCCTCTGTTAGAAAAAGAGTTGGCTATCAAATTATTATTAGACTGATAATTGGTGTTTAATTGATTTTCTATTTTACCATCAGAAGGTGCTTTTTGTGAGATAAAATTAAGTACCCCAGCAATTCCGTCTGAACCGTACATTAAACTACCTGGTCCTTTTACGATTTCTACTTTTCCTACAGAATAATCGTCTATTTCTATACCGTGTTCATCTCCCCATTGTTGACCTTCTTGTCTTATTCCGTTTACTAGAGTAATTACTCTGTTATACCCCAAACCTCTGATTACTGGCTTAGAAATAGCAGCTCCAGTAGTAATTTGATTAATCCCAGGAATGTTTTTTAGTCCATCAATAATATTGGTAGAAGAATTTTGATTAATTTGGCTTTGATCTATTGATTTTATAACCACAGGAATTTTCTTAAGCTCAGAAGCTCTAGACACTGCCGTTACTACAACTTCTGCAATTTCTTTAGCAGATTTTTGCAATTCAAAATTAGCAATGGTATCATTTTTAACATCAATAGTCGCTAGAAAAGTACTATAATTGCTATGAGAAATTTCTACAAAATACTTTCCTTCTTTTAAATTTTCGAAAAAATAACTTCCGTTTTGGTCTGTAGTGGTATTCTTTTTTAAATCTGTAAAGTAAATAGAGGCGTTTTTTAAAGGTTCTTTATTATCACTATCTTTAATGGTTCCTGATAATTTGTATTGCGCCATTAATAAAGGTGTTGCAAGAAATATTGCACCAAAAAAACATATTTTTTTGATTAACATTTTTTAAATTATTTAGAATTAAAAACTTAAGGAATAGAAATATCTGCGAAAACCTCAGAAAAAGGTACGCACATATTTTTATGAATTCTAAATAGTATATGGTGGAGCTCTAAGAGACGAAAATAGAATTTCTGCCTTGATTGTGGAAACTAATTGTAGCTTCTCAATTTCTCTGTAAATAATTGGCTTATCAATCTGAAAATCTAATAATTGATGTATATCTCCTACTAGAACCTGAGAATTATGAATAGAATAACAGCCATCTTCGTTTCCATAAAAAATAGTTTTATTAGACGAAGAAGATTCTGTAAAGCTATTGCTATTTACATTAAAACCAGTGGTATGTTTATGAAAAAAACCTACTAATATGACAGAAAAAATGTACACACTTGCCAAAAAAGCAGATACAGATTTCTTATATATTAGAGTATTATTTTTCATTTGTGGCAAAAGTAAAAATAATTTTCTTATTAATGTTACATTAAATATGACCAAAAACATAATTCACGTATTCTTATATTTCGTAACTTTGCGTGTCAAAATAAAAAAAGTTATGGGTAACACAACGTTGAAAAAAATCGGAGTACTTACTTCAGGTGGAGACGCTCCGGGAATGAATGCAGCGATTAGAGCAGTAGTAAGAACTGCCCATTTCCATAAGATAGAATGTGTGGGAATACGAGGAGGATATACAGGATTAATAGAAGGTAACGTTACAAAAATGGGACCTCGCTCTGTGAGTAATATCATCAATTTAGGAGGTACTATTTTACGTTCTGCACGTTCTGCAGAATTTAGAACTCCTGAAGGAAGAAAAAAAGCTTATGAACAATGTGTAGCACACGGTATAGACGCTTTGGTGTGTATAGGAGGTGATGGTACTTTTACAGGAGCACTTAAATTTAGTGAAGAATTTGGAATCAAAGTAATTGGTGTACCTGGCACTATTGATAATGATATATATGGTACAGACTTTACTATAGGATATGACACAGCTCTTAATACAGCTATTGATGCTATAGATAAAATTAGAGATACTGCTACTTCGCACAGCAGAGTATTCTTTGTAGAAGTTATGGGTAGAGATGCTGGTTTTATCGCATTAAATAGCGGAATTGCTTCTGGTGCGCTAGACATCTTAATCCCTGAACAAAAAGATGGTTTAGAAGAATTATTCGAAACCTTCGAAAAAGCTCAAAAAAGAGGAAAAACATCTAGTATTATTATCGTAGCAGAAGGTGAGCAACTAGCTTCTACTTATGATTTGGCCAAAAAGACCAAAGAAAAATTCCCTGATTATGATATTAGAGTATCTATTTTAGGGCACATCCAGAGAGGTGGCGCACCTAGCTGTGCAGATAGAGTTTTGGCAAGCAGATTAGGGTTTGGTGCTGTAATTGGTCTTATGAAAGGGCTTACCAATGTAATGGCAGGTATTAGATCAAACGATTTAGTATTTACACCAATAGAAGATGCTATATCAAAACATAATGAAATAAACCAAGACTTACTACAGATTTCCGAAGTACTGGCAATGTAAGTCAATCAATAATTATTTAACAAAATTTTAAAAATTTAGAATATGTCAACAATTAAAGTAGGAATCAACGGATTCGGTAGAATTGGTCGTTTAGTTTTCAGAGCAATGACTGAAAGAGAAAACATCGAAGTAGTAGGAATTAATGACCTTATCGATGCAGAATATATGGCTTATATGCTAAAATATGATTCAGTACACGGTAAATTTAAAGGTGAAGTTTCTGTAGAAGGAAATAACCTAGTAGTAAATGGTAAAACTATTCGTGTAACTGCTGAAAGAGATCCTAATAACTTAAAATGGAATGAAGTAGGCGCTGATTATATCGTAGAATCTACAGGTCTTTTCTTATCTAAAGATACTGCACAAGCTCACATTAATGCTGGTGCAAAAAAAGTAGTTCTTTCTGCTCCATCTAAAGATGATACCCCTATGTTTGTAATGGGTGTAAACCACACTACACTTACAGATGATGTAAAAATCTTCTCAAATGCTTCTTGTACTACGAACTGTCTAGCTCCACTAGCAAAAGTAGTTCACGATAACTTCGGAATTCTAGAAGGTCTTATGACAACTGTACACGCTACTACAGCTACTCAAAAAACTGTAGATGGTCCATCTTTAAAAGATTGGAGAGGTGGTAGAGCTGCTCTTACCAACATTATCCCTTCTTCTACTGGTGCTGCAAAAGCGGTAGGTAAAGTAATTCCTTCTCTTAATGGTAAATTAACTGGTATGTCTTTCAGAGTTCCTACAGCAGACGTTTCTGTAGTTGACCTTACTGTAAGATTAGAAAAACCAACTTCTTATGACGAGATTGCTGCTGCTATTAAAGCTGCTTCTGAAGGAGAATTAAAAGGTATCTTAGGATATACTGAAGATTTAGTAGTTTCTCAAGATTTTGTATCAGATGCTAGAACTTCAATCTTTGATAAAGATGCTGGTATTATGCTATCTCCTACGTTTGTGAAATTAGTTTCTTGGTATGATAATGAGTGGGGATATTCTAACAAATTAACAGATTTGTTAATTCACTCTGCTTCTTTGTAATACTAAAATTACTTATACATCTAAAACTCTCGATTTTTTCGGGAGTTTTTTTATGAATTATAGTTAATTATCTTATTAAAAATAAAAGAGATTTGCTATTTTTGATAAACTATCTTAACATTTTAATTATGAAAAAAATCTTCCTTGCACTTATCCTTCTTTTCCACTTCTCTCATTTTACTGCCCAAAATATAAATCTAAAAGAGATTAAAAAGGAAATAGAGAATCCATCTTCTCAGTATAATCTAGAAAAAATTCTGTTTAAGTACAAAGGATTACCAATTCAGTTAGATAGCATAGAAGCCAGATACTTATATTATGGAATAAAATCTACCGTTGATTTAAAAAAAAGTGAAGAACTACGCACGCAATTCAAAAAAGAAGACCTAAAAAAATCTCTAGAACTGGGCGAAGCAATGTTAAGTGATAACCCTACAGATTTAGAAACCATAAGTGTAGTAATGGAATGCTACTACAGACAACAAGACAGCAGTACAAAACTTAATCATTATTCTAATCAATTTAGAAAATTAGTAGATGCAATGTTGTCTTCTGGTGATGGCAAGTCAGAAAAAACTGCTTTTTTGGTAAATTCAGTTTCAGACGAATATATTCTTCTGGCAATTCTCAGAAAAAACACATATCAAATGAAAAGAACCTCAAAACCTTCTAAAGAAGGAATGTATGACATTTGGGATGATAATGGTAGCAAAACATACATCAATGTAATTTATGATATGAAATTCTAAAAAAAGCCTTCCAAAAATTTATTTGGAAGGCTTTTTAGTTATAATTAATTTGAATTATTATTTAATAATCATTTTAACGGTAGAAGTACCCTTGTCTGAATTTAATTGTAAAATATATAATCCAGATTTTAATCCAGAAACGGAAACAGCTTCATCTCCACTATCTTTTGATAATCTCTGAGTTTTTAATAGTTTCCCAGATACATCTAAAATACTTAGCATACCATTTTTAGCATTATTAAGTCTTACTTGTGCCACACCATTTACTACAGGATTTTGCAATAAAGTTAAATTAGCTTTATTATTTTTAACATCATCAGTAGATAAGTTATTTACTAATTTTACAAAAGTAGAACTTGTAGGGTCCCATTCATACCAAGAGTCTTGAGTTACATTCACAATATCACCAGTCTTGGTTACTCCTAAAGTACCAGTAGAATTTCCATCTCTGAATAAGAAACTTACTTGGCTAACATTCGGGAAAGTATATTTAAACCAACCTGGATTATCCACATCTGCAGTCATATTTATAGGAGTTCCCCAAGATGCAGCAGGAAGTGCATTAGATGGAGAATAATTCCAATAATAGATTTTTGGTGATGGCCAATTTGGGGTAGTTGTAGGCGGTTTAAATCTTACTACAATATTTCTTAGTGTTTCAAAAGTGTAAGCTCTCTCTACAACTCCTGAACTTAATCCAAGATTATCGATAGCAATTGCTTTAACTGTAGTATTAGTTGAAACAGAAAAAGCTCCTGTATATTTAGTAGAAGAAATGGTAGGATCAGAACCATCCGTTGTATAATAATAAGTAGGAGTTGTTGTCAAACTATCATCAGAACCATTAATAGTAATAGACTTAGGCGTTCCAGCGGCAAATACTCCTCCAATAGGAGTTATATCTACAACAGGCGGAACATTTATAGCTGTTTTTAGCCAAACTTCATAGTCAGTACCAGAAGCTACTGAAACCCAACCCGTACCAAATGGAGACCAAGAATTTGAACCTATTTTCATTGCAATTACAGGATCGGTATCAGAGGATCTTTTTTTGATATAAGCAGCGTATAAACCAGACTCCGCTTTATCAATGGTAATATGGCTATAAGCATCTATACCAGCTGTTTTTCTAGCAATCATTAGTTTATTAATAATTGTAGAATAATTAGAATAAGTTATTGGAACTCCATCTTTAGTATAAGAACCTCCATAGTAATGCGGGGCAAACACACAAGGGATACCAGGATGTGTCAATATATAAGCGTAAGCTTTTGGTATATTATTTCCTAAGATAGCTTCAGTCTTTACAAAAGTATCATGATTATCCACAAAAGTTACTGCTTTTTCTGCATATCCAATTTGCCCAGCCAAACCATTCATAGCACCCGTGAAAGAATTTTTAAGATTAGTAAAATTATTGGTTTTAAGAGCTCCAGATAAGGCATAATATGTTGAAAAATCAAAAGCACCAGATACTGTAGTACTAGAATTTATACCTCCAGCATAGGTTCCATCAATCCAATTTTTGAGATTAGTTGCATTGCGATCCCAATTTTCTCCTACAGAATAATATGGTTGACTAGCTTGTATATAATTTCCAAAATAAACAGGAGCAAAGCCTTTTGCAACATCCCATCTCCAACCTTTGAAACCTAAAGCTTTCAATCTAGACAAAAAATCTTTTACTCCGTTTTGAACGGTAAGATTAGTATGGTCTAAATCTCTAGAACCTTTAAACTCTTCTCCAGTATCAAGAGCTCCAGATGGTCTGCATCCTGTATAAACATTAGCAGGATTTGCAGCATCATCATTACTACAAATCGTTTCACACCCCCAAGTAGGATTGGTAAAATCCGTCCAATTTTTTGTACCACTTCTGTGATTAACTACAACATCTGCAATAGGATAAAGACCTCTTGCATTCATATTAGCAAGCATTTTTCTTAATTGAGCTTCTGTACCCCAAGATGTTTTAGAAAAATTGAACCATTCTGTAGGAAAATAACCTACATCTCCTGTTGAAGCACTTGGTGGTGGTAACCAAATCATATCTACTCCATTTGCTTTTAAAACGCCAGTTCTTGCGTTATAAAATTCGTACAAACCTCCTTCGTTTGACACTCTGGTTTGCGCAAATTCATCCCACCCGAAAGATTGGAACATAATATCATCCAGATAATCTTGCGCTTTCATACTCGCGTTTGCTAATAAGAACGCTAGCATTATTAGTAATTTGTTTTTCATATAAGAATGTTTTTCAAGTGGGTAAAGATAATAAAAGTCTATGATTCTCAATATTTTTATTTAATGATTTTTATAATACAAAACATTTTTTAACCACAAAAGAGACAAAAAATATCGGTTACTTATATCGTTAACCAAAATTTGTTCTATATTTTGTTTTTAAATTACTTCCAAAATTATCCAAAACAGCTCTTTTAATATAACTCATAACTTCTTGTTATTAAGATTTACCTTGCAAATACATTTCTTTTTTTGAAAATAGCGGAATTCAATTGACTTAATTTACATTAATTGCGTCAGTTAATTGACGGAATCTACATTAATTGCGTCAGTTGAAATATATTCTTGATGAAAATTCCAAAAATCAGTCAAATAAAAACTATTCATTTCATACAAATTTTTATTGCCCGAAAACTTAAAATATTTAGATTTGTGAAATGAATAAAACTCAATTTCACTTATATCTTTTTACAAAAATCCCGATTTCTTGGTTGGCTGGTGTTCGTTTGAAACAATTGAACGATGATGTTTGTATTACTACTGTAAAATTTGGTTGGCTCAATCAAAATCCTTTCAATTCTATGTTTTGGGCAGTTCAAGGGATGGCGGCAGAATTTTCTACAGGTTTTCTTTGTGCCGAAAAAATTAGAAAATCTGGTAAAAAAATCTCTATGCTCGTCGTAAAAAATGAAGCCGAATTTACCAAAAAAGCGGTCGGAAGAATTACTTTTTCTTGCAATCAAGGGAAAGAATTAGACGCTGTTTTGCAAAAAGCAATAGAATCTGGAGCTGGACAAACATTAACGATGTTTTCTGAAGGCAAAGACGAAAAAGGTGATTTGGTTTCTAAATTTGCTTTTACGTGGAGTTTTAAAACTAAAAATTAATTTTTTTAACCACAAGAGATACAAAAGATTTTAAACGTTTTAAGTAAATCAAAAGAAAAAAAGTGATACAAGATGCTTTTTTTTACCTTTGAAATTCTTTTTTTTAAATTATTTCTTTTGTCTCTTTTGTGGTTAAATTATTTTCACTAATTTAGTTTTTAAAGACTAAAACCTATTTTAATGCTTCTTGATATATTTTTCCCGAATCGTTGTCTTCAGTGCAATTCTATTATTTCTAAAGACGAATTGGTGTGTGAAATTTGTGTTCCTCAAATTAAATTTTCACACTATAATTTCTACGAAGAAAATCCTTTGAAAAACCGTTGTAAATTGCTTTTTCCTGTAGAAAATGCTTTTGCGCTGATGGAATTTGAACAAGAAGGTCTCAGCAGAAAAATTATTCATCAACTCAAATATCATTCTCAAGAAAAAGTAGGGAAAATTCTAGCTGATTGGACCGCTGAGAGATTACAATTTCAAGAAGACAAACCCGATATTTTGGTTACCGTTCCGCTTCATCCTAAAAAATTAAAAAAGCGAGGATATAACCAATTGCATCTTTTTGCAAACACACTTTCTAAACATTGGGGCATCCCTCATCAAGAAAATTTTTTGAAAAGAAATTCTTATCAAAAAGCACAAGCTAGAAAAGATAAACTTCACAGATTAGAAACCAAATATGATTTTTCTGTTACGGAAAACCTACACGGAAAACACTTTTTATTGATAGATGATGTTTTTACCACAGGAAATACGATGAATGCCATTGCTTGGGAAATTCTAAAAAATCCAAGTAATAAAATAAGCGTTTTGGTAATGGCGATTGATGTGTAGAGGTTTAAAAAATAAAAACTATGTAAATTTAACATTGCGTTCCAACGGAACGCTTAATTATATTGATTATTCATTTTTACACACATTACGTTCCTACGGAACAATTGAAAATCTGCACAATCTGCGATATTTTTTTGAAAAATTTTATTCAGAGCGTTTTTATCTTCCGACTTCAAACAATATTCACCTCTCTTTCTAATTCAATTCCATATTTTTCTTTTACAGCATCAATAATCATTGTCGAAAAATCGTAGATTTCTTTACCAGTTGCTTCGCCAGTTGCGTTGATAATGACTAGAGATTGTAATTTGTGCGAAGCAACATTTCCGATTTGTTTGCCTTTCCAACCAGCATTTTCTATGAGCCAACCAGCAGGAACTTTTACAAAATTTCCATTCGCATAACCTTGAATTTCAGGAAATTGATTTTTTAAATTTTCAAATTGTTCTAAAGGAATTGTTGGGTTTTTAAAGAAACTTCCAGCGTTGCCAATTTCAGAAGGATTTGGTAATTTGCTTTGTCTGATATTAATTACCGCTTTTGCAACATCTTGAATCGTAGGATTTTCTATTCCTAAATTTTTCAACTCGGCTGAAATAGCGCCGTATTCTGTTTTGATATGATGATTTTGGGTGGTTAACTTAAACGTAACTTCCAAAATAATGTATTTTCCTTTGGCAGAATTTTTAAAAATAGAATCCCTGTATCCAAATTTACATTGCTCTAAATCAATAATTTCCACTTCTAACGTTTCTGTATTTAAAGCTTTGCAAGAAACAAAATGATCTTTTATTTCGGTTCCGTAAGCTCCAATGTTCTGTATTGGACAAGTCCCAACATTTCCTGGAATTAAAGAAAGATTTTCTAAACCGCCATAATTTTTTGAAATGGTGAATTGTACAAATTCGTGCCAGTTTTCGCCAGCTTTTGCGGTTACTAAAACGTGATTTTCATCTAAAATTTCTTCTGAAATACCTTTTAAATTGAGTTTAATTACCAATCCATCAAAATCTTTGGTAAAAAGCACATTACTTCCTCCACCAAGAACTAAAATAGGTGAATAAGAGAATTGCAGCGTTTCTTTAAGTTCTTCTAAAGAATGCACCTCTGCGAAATATTTGGCTTTGGCTTCTACACCAAAAGTATTAAAGGTTTTTAAGGAAAAATTTTCTTGAATATTCATTGATGAGATTCGTGTTTCGAGATACGAGTTAATTTTACAAATTTACGGAAAAAATTTCCCTCTTTCAGAGGGGTGGCAAAAATTTGGAAAATTTTTGACGGGGTGTAATCATTAATTAAACTTAAAATTTATGAAAAATATCCATCTTCTTGATAGGACTGCATCCTATCCTTTATTAAATCGCCACTTCGCGGCTCAATACATTTTTTTTTAAATTTTACCAACCCATTCTTTTTTTAAGCGAAGTAATATGCGCTAAATGATGATTACAATGCCAAGCGTAGATTGCAATGTTGGTTTGTAAAGTAAACTCTTTGTTGTGTTCTGGATGAATAAATGTTTTTTGTAAATCTTTTTCGGTAAGAGATTTTAAAATGGCAACCCATCTTTTGTGTGTTCCATCTAATATCTGTAAAGAAGCTTCGATTGGGAAGTTTTTAGAGTCTATTAATTCTGCAAATCTGTCTTCAAAATAAGGTTTTATTATTGGTTTTTCTTCCGTTAAAGCCAATTTGAAACGCAAAATACTATTGATATGGCTGTCTGCACAATGATGCACGACTTGTCTCACTGTCCAACCATTTTCTCTATAAGGTGTATCTAATTGATTATCTGAAAGATTTACCACTTCTGTTCTTAAATTTTCTGGAAAATTTTCAATAACTGAAATGCAATTTTCTAAAAATTCTGGAGTGAAATTTTCGGGATTTTTGAATCTTCCGATTGGATATTTTAGTTGTTCTAATTCTTGTTCGTTCATTGTAAGTTTTTCTCAAAATTAAAATAAAAAAACGAACCGAAGTTCGTTTTAAGATTATTTGTTATTGTATTTCTCCAAAGCCAATTTCAGCAATTCTACACTTCGTTTTAAATCCTCAGATTTCAGAACATAGGCAATTCTAACTTGTTTTTTACCGAGTTCAGGTTGAGAATAAAATCCTGAAGCTGGTGCTACCATTACGGTTTCGCCGTTATCTGAGAAACTTTCGAGCATCCATTGTGCGAAATCATCGGCATCTTCTACAGGAAGTTCGGCTACACAATAGAAGGCTCCTTTTGGTTTTGGACATTTCACACCCGGAATTTCATTTAACAATTCTACCAAAAGATTTCTACGTTTTGTGTATTCTTCTCGAACGGAATTGATGTATTCCGTATCATCATTATGAGCAGCTGTTGCTAAAATTTGACCAATTAAAACTGGCGAAAGTCTAGCTTGTGCAAATAACATTGCAGCATTGTGAAGCGATTGAGAACGAATTACTAAAAAACCAATTCTAACGCCACACATCGAATATCTTTTTGATTCTGAATCGATGATGATGCAATTTTCTTTCAGTTCTGGAAACTCTAACATAGAAATTTGCTTTTCTCCATCATAAACATATTCTCTGTAAACTTCATCAGAAATAATCACAATATCGTGTTTAAGAGCAATTTCGGCTAATTTTTGTAATTCTTCTCTCGTATAAAGATAACCTGTAGGATTTCCGGGATTACAGATGAGAATTGCTTTGGTTTTTTCGGTGATTTTTTTCTCAAATTCTTCAATTTTTGGCAGGGCAAAACTTGTGTCAATAGAAGAAGGTATCGCCACTACTTTTACACCGATTGCATTGGTAAAACCATTGTAATTGGCATAATACGGTTCTGGAATAATGACTTCGTCTCCGCTGTCACAAACTACAGAAAGTGCGAAATTCAACGCTTCTGAACCACCATTGGTAACGATGAAATTATCTGTAGTAAGATCTTTAAAACCAATAGAATGATAATATTTTTCTAGTTGTTTTCTGTAGTCTAAATTTCCTTCAGAAAGTGCGTATTCTAGAACTTTTAAGTCGATATTTTTAAGTGCGTCTAATGCAGTTTTAGGCGTTTCAATATCTGGTTGCCCGATATTTAGGTGGTAAACTTTAGTACCTTTAGCTTTTGCAGCCAATGCATAAGGAACTAATTTTCTGATGGGCGAAGCAGGCATACTTACTGCTCTGTTTGATATTTTAGGCATAAAATTGAGGATTTGTACAAAAATAACATTATTTCGTGAATTTAAAGAATATAAGATTTTGCAATTTTTTGGTCTAGATTTTATACTTTTACGTAAAATGAATTTTGTGAAGAAAATTTGGATTTTAATATTGATTTCAATGCTTTTTTGTAGCTGCAAAACATTGAAATATAACAACATAAAAAATGGTGATTTGGTTTTTGTAACGGCTCAAAAAGAGAATTTATCAGGTGCCATTAATCGTGTAACTCAAAAAAATGCCACTGAAAACTATGATCATATTGGCATTATAGAAAAGAATAAAAATGCCATTTTTGTACTTCACGCTGCTCCAAAAGGTGGTTCGCAAAAAGAAAGTCTCAAAAATTTTATCAAGAACCAATCTGAAGGAAATGCAGAAATTTATCTTTACAGACTAAAGTCTGAGTTTCAATATTCAATTCCTGAAGCTATTAAGAAAGCCAATTCTCTGTTAGGAAAGCCTTATAATTTCAATTATATTCTCAATGATGAAACATTGTATTGCTCAGATTTTATCGAAAGAATTTTTAGAAATAATCATATCTTTGAATTAAAGCCGATGACTTTTATTAATCCTAAAACAGGAAAGACAGATGATTTTTGGTTGAAATTTTATCAAGAAAAAAACTTAGAAGTACCCGAAGGAAAAATGGGATGTAATCCTAATGGATTGGCTGGTTCTGAGAAGTTACTAATAATAAGAAAATTGAATTAAGCATAATATAAGATTCATAATTACAACTAAATCAAACCTTTCAAACTACAACAATATGACGAGTAATGCCAAAACAGTAGAAGAATACATCGCCGAACTTCCCGATGACAGAAAAGAAGCAATAGTAAATTTGAGAAAGGTTATTTCTGAAAATTTACCAAAAGGTTTCGAAGAACAAATGAGCTACGGAATGATTGGTTATGTAATTCCGCATTCTATTTATCCGAAAGGTTACCATTGTACGCCCGAATTGCCTTTGCCTTTTTTGAGTATTGCTTCACAGAAAAATTCTGTCAATATTTATC
>ERZ650302.821-NODE-821-length-17473-cov-10.586577_pt1 | contig 17473 bp, 17 predicted proteins | sample MGYA00376238_ERZ650302 | MGnify/ENA primary metagenome ERZ650302 (study PRJEB26733, sample SAMN07839298) | wastewater metagenome | biome: urban; feature: wastewater treatment plant; material: waste water | place: USA: North Carolina | collected 2016-04-28 ... | reverse complement strand
ATTATGATGCTATTGAATTACACGCAGCACATGGATATTTATTATGTGAATTTTTGTCGCTACTTACAAATAAAAGAGATGATAATTATGGTGGAAGTTTAGAAAATAGATGTAGATTAACCCTTGAAATTGCAAAAGAGATAAAACAAAGTGTAAATTTACCTTTGATTGTTCGAATTAGTGCTGATGAATGGATGAATGAAGGATGGAATATTGAAGATTCTATTTATTTATCAAAGGAGCTTGAAAAAGTTGGTGTAAATGCTATACATGTTTCAAGTGGTGGAAATCAATCAAAACCAAATAAAATGCCAAAAATAGAGCCCCTATATCAAGCAAATTTTGCAAAAAGCATAACACAAACTGTAAGTATTCCAGTAATTGCAGTTGGTTTGATTACAAATGCAAAAGAGGGTGAGAAGTTATTGGAAGAAGAGTATTGTGATTTTGTGGCATATGGAAGAGAACTATTAAAAAATCCAAATTTAGCTTTTGTAATGGCTGATGAATTGGATAAAAAAGAGATGATTAATAAATCATATCAAAGAGCATTTTAATTAAGAAAGTAAATAGAAATGGATAAAAATAAAACCAAATATATTATTGGTATGATTGTTGCTATGTTAATCTGGGGAGTTGCATGGACTTCTGGAAAAGCAGCAGTGGAACATTCAAATGCACAAGTTTCATCATTTTGGAGATATGCTATATCTTTGATAGGAATGTTGCCAGTTATTTGGTATTTAAAAGAGCCTTTTAAAACCGATAAGATAGGTTTTATTTATATGGTTATTTCAGGGATATTAACAGCACTTTTCAGTTATTTTTTCTTTGCAGGATTAGCACATGGAGAAGCTGGATATGGTGGAACAATGGTAACTTCATTGGTGCCATTAATTACATATTTTTTATCTATTATAATTTTTGGAACAAAAGTATCAAAAATACAAATTATCGCACTTTGTATTGGAATTTTAGGTGCAATTATACTTCTTCATATTCCAACAAATGGACTAGATTTTTTAAATGTAAATAGCTCATATTTTTTAGCTTCTGCTTTTGTTTGGTCGCTAGTTACAATCATAACTCAAAAGGTTTCTCATAGGGTTAAACCCATGTTTTACACAGTTGTTGTCTTTTTTGTAACGGGATTAGTTAATATGATTTTTGCATTGCCTTATCATCCCTTTGCAATTACAAACTATGATTTGGTATTTTGGTTAAATATTTTATTTGTTGGACTTTTATCAGGAACTTTTGCTACGGCAATATTTTTTATAAGTGCAAGTAAAATAGGAGCTCACAATACAGGTGTATTTATGTTTATTGTTCCAATAGGAGCAATTGTTTCAAGTATGTTTGCTTATGATGAGCAAATAGAGTTATCAACAATAATAGGTTGTGGATTATCTTTTTTAGCTGTTTTATTATTTAATATAAAAAGTTTAAGAAAGAAAAAAACAGTAGTAATTTAAATTTAATAAAAAGGAAAAAATATGGAAAAAACATTTATGGAAGCTATGGATTTTAGACACGCGTGTAAAATCTTTGATGAGACAAAAAAAGTAAGCACTGAGGATATGAATTATATTTTAGAAGCTGGAAGAAAATCGCCATCTTCTTTTGGTATGGAAGCTTGGAAGTTTTTAGTTATTACAAATGAAGAGTTAAAAGCTAAACTTAGACCTGCTTGTTGGGATCAAGTTCAAATTACATCTTGTTCTCATTTAGTTGTTGTTTTAGCTGGAATTGATTGTGTTAAACCTGAATCTGGTGAAGTTGAACGAAAATTCAAAAGAAGAGAAATGCCTCAAGAAAAATTAGACTTTTATTTAGGTTTATATGCAGGACATTTAAAAAATACTTTAAGTAGTGATGAAAATATTTACTCTTGGACTGCAAAACAAACAGCATTCGCAGCAGGAAATATGATGACAGCAGCAGCAATTAAAGGAGTTGATTCTTGTCCAATAGAAGGATATGATAAAGGTAAAGTTGAAGAGATTTTAGGTCTTGATACTAAAAAATATCAATTAGCATTAGTTTTACCTTTTGGATATAGAATAAATGAACAATCTACTCAATTAAGAGAACCATTAGAAAATGTGGTTGAATATATAAAATAATATTTTTATGATACCTTTTTTATCATTTTATAAAAAAGGTATCAAATATATTTAATTAATCTATAAAAATATTATTTATTTCTTTTAAAATCTCATCATTAAAATTTATTTTTAAAAATTCTAACAAAAAATACTATATTTCAATATATCTAATACTAAAAAAATATAAGTAATTGTTAATTTATTTATTAATATGCTATTATTTTATATATTTTAAAAAAAGAGAGTAACTTATGAGTTCTGAAGAATTGAAGTTAGGTATTGATGCATTTTTATTATCTGAAACAGATGAAAAAGGAATAATAAGATTTGCAAATGATGAATTTTGTAAATTTGCTGAATATAAGTTAGAAGAATTAATCGGTCAACCACATAATATGGTAAGGCATGAAGATATGCCAAAAGCTGCATTTGAAGATTTATGGAAAACTATAAAAAGTGGAAAACCATGGAAAGGTTTTGTAAAAAATAAAACAAAATCAGGAAAATATTATTGGGTTTTTGCAACGGTATTTCCTTTTATTTCATGCGATGGTTCAAAAGGTTATATTTCATGTAGAAGAATGGCTTCTGATAGTGAGATTGAAAAATATCAAAATATTTATAGAAATATGAAATAGGAATTAACATGTTAAAATTTTTAAGAACAATGTCAATTAAAAATAAAGTAAAATTCTTAAGTTTTTTCCCTTTATTATTTATTATTAGTTTATCTTTATATATAAATTATGGCTTATTTGAAAAAGAGTCAAAGATGTCACAGCTGAAAGAAGTTGCGAGTTTAAATGCAAAAATTTCATTATTAGTACATGAACTTCAAATAGAAAGAGGTTCTAGTAGTGGGTTTTTATCGTCTAAAGGTGAAAAGTTTAAAGATGTTTTATTAGCACAAAGAGAAGCAACTAATAAATCTTTTGAAGAATTCAAAAAAACTTTAGAACTAATAGCTGTTTCAAATTATCCAGATAATGGAAAATTATTGATTGATAATGCAATAAAAGAGTTAGCAAATATTCAAAGCATTAGAAAAAGTATTGATGATTTCCAAGTTGATACAAAAAAAGTGATTTCTTATTATACTGATTTAAATTCAATTCTTTTGAATTTTATTTCCCTTTCTTCAACAATTTCATCAAGTGAAAATACAACAAAGGATTTTATTGCTTATTCTAATTTTTTAATGGCAAAAGAGAGAGTTGGAATTGAAAGAGCAATTGGTTCTAACACATTTGGCGCAAAATCATTTGCTCCTGGAATGTATTCAAAGTTCTTGGGTTTAGTTAATGACCAAAATATATTTCTTGGTAATTTTTTTATGTATGCAGGTGAAAATTTAAATTTTTATAATGAAAAAATGAATAATCCAGTTATTACTGAAGTTGAAAAAATGAGAGAATTACTTTTATCTTATGGAGATAATAAAAATATTGTTTTAGATGTTGAATCAACGGTTTGGTTCAGTAAAATGACTGAAAAAATAAATTTATTAAAAGAAATAGATGATTATTTAATCAGAAATATTATTTCAAAAATTGATGATGAAATATCAAGAGAGAAAAAATTTATCTATTTTATGATTACTGTAAGTTTTGGTATTATCGTCTTGACTCTTTATTTTGTCTCATTCTTTAGTTTAAGTATTGGTAGAGGAATTGATAAAATTTATGTTGGAATAGAACAGTTTATGAGATATCTTAATAGAGAGATAAATGAGCTTGAATATATTGAATTAAATACAAGAGGTGAGTTGGGTAAACTTGCAAGTATGGTAAATGCCAATATTGATAGAATAAATGGAGATTTAGAAAAAGATTTACTTTGTGTTGGTGAAGCTGCAATTACACTTGATAAATTTGAAAAAGGTTATTATTCATGTAGAGTAAGATCAGTAGCAGCAAATCCTCAAGTTCAAACATTAGCAAAAACAGTTAATAAAATGTTAGATACTCAACAAAGAATCAATAATGATATTTTAAGAGTATTGGGTGAATATACAAATTACAACTATATGAATACTATAAGTAATGATGGTATTCAAGGTGAATTAAAAAGATTAGTTGATGGTATAAATAGTTTGGGTGAAGCAATTACATCTATGTTGATTGAAAATAAAAATAATGGAGAAACTTTACTTAATGGCTCAAACCAATTAACACACAATGTTGATGAATTAAATAAAGCTTCAAATGATGCAGCAGCAAGACTTGAAGAAACAGCAGCAGCAGTTGAAGAGATAACAGGTAATATTGTAAATAGCACTCAAAATGTTATAAAAATGTCAAGTTATGCAAATGAACTTACAATTTCAGCTTCTCAAGGTGAAAAATTAGCAAATCAAACTGTAAATTCTATGGATGATATAAATTCACAAGTAAGTGCAATTAATGAAGCAATTACTATAATTGACCAAATAGCTTTCCAAACAAATATTCTTTCTTTAAATGCAGCTGTTGAAGCAGCAACTGCTGGTGAAGCAGGACGTGGATTTGCAGTAGTTGCTGCAGAAGTAAGAAACCTTGCAAGTAGAAGTGCAGAAGCTGCAAATGAGATAAAAGCTATTGTGGCAAATGCAACATCTAAATCAAATCAAGGTAAAGAAATTGCAGGAGAGATGATAAAAGGTTATAGTAATTTAAATGGGAATATAAATAGTACTTTATCTTTAATCAAAGATGTTGAAAATAGTGCAAAAGAGCAAAAAATTGCAATGGAGCAAATTGCAGATGCAATTAATAATTTAGATAAACAAACTCAAATAAATGCAAATATAGCAAACCAAACAAATGATATTGCATCTGAAACTTCAATTTTAGCTTCTAATGTTGTATCAGCTGTAAATACTAAACAATTTAGAGGGAAATAAAATTTAAATATTTAAAATTTTATTTCCAAGTAATTCTGAGCTTAGAAGTGCAGCTTCTACATTGTTATGATTAAAATAATCTCCACATATGCCAATATTTTTTTCTTCATTTAAAAAATATGGCATATCCAAAGAATTTTTTGTAATAGCATATTTCCAAAAATGGGGAATTATTGTAAATTTATCAAAATTTTTTAGTGTTTCCTCGTCAAAATTTTTCTTGAAAATCTCAAAAACTTCTTCTATACTTTTGTCATTTACATTGTTTGCAAATTCCTTTGATGAATGAATAATATATGAGCTAAAATCCTTATATCCATACTTTTTAGAGTTGTTTATTATATTTTCTATATCAGCATTTTCATATAGCTTATTTTCATTTAGTTTTATATCTTCATTAGAGTATAAAATCATAGAAAATACCGAGTTATATTTGATATTTGATAATTTTTCTTTAAAATCAATTGGAAGTTCAATTTGCATTTCAAAAATCTGAGGTGCAGGAATAGTGATGAATAGTAAATCAAAATCTTCATAGATTTCATGTTTTTCATCCTCTAAAATCCATTTATTATCTATATTTTGGGCTTTTATGATTTTTGTATTTGAAAGTAAATCTTTTTCATTTATCAAAAATTTGCAAATAGAGTCTATCCCATTTTTTGGAATAAACTCATCATATTTAGCTTTTAAAACTCCATTCTTTGCCAAATCTAAACAGAAGAATTTTAAATCATCTGTTATTGGAATCAAAGTTGAAGTTCCATGGTCTATGAATTTATCTTCTATATATTTAGTGCTAAGTCGTCCACCAACACCCCTTGATTTTTCAAAAATAGTTATATTTTCATATTTATCTTTTAGATTATTATATAAATTACAGCCAGAAAATCCAGCTCCAATTATCGCTATTTTCATTTTTAAAACCTCTTAAATTCTATTTATAAACTAATTTTATTACACCAATTGTAAAAAGAATTAAAGCAAATTCTTTTAAATCTTTGTCATATAAAAGAGTGAAAATTGATGTAAAAATTAAAACGAATGATAAAATAATTGGTTTTATAAAACCTTTAATCTCTTTTGCAATCCATTCAAGTTGATTGTTTGAGACTTCAATTTTTAACTCTCCTGAACTAGCTTGTTTTATAACTGATTTTAAATCTTTAAAAATAAAAGGTATATCTTTTATCTCTTCTATTAAGGTTTCAACAACACTATCATTTGCTCCCAAAGCCTTTGGAATATTTTTTTGTAAGATTGGTAAAATATCTTTTATACCATTGAAATTTTCTATATAGGTTGTTCCTAGTCCTTCAATAATCGCACTAACTCTTAGTATATATATTGCATCACTTGGAAGTTTAAATGGTAAATTTCTTGTTGATTCGAGCACTTCAAAGGCTAATTTTTGCATTGATTCACTTGTAAGATTATCATTTGAAAATATATCAAACATTTTATCTGTAAATAGGGTTAAATCATTTACAGGTGCTTCATAAGCAATAGTTCCTAATCTTTTACTAGCACTAATATATAGCTCAAAATCACGCTCATTTGCAGCTTTTACAAGCTCAATTATTGCAACTCTGATATTATTTGGAATAGATTTCACCATTCCAAAATCAAGAAGTATTAACTCCCCTTTTTTATTTACAAGTAGGTTTCCTGGATGTGGGTCTGCATGAAAATATCCATTTATTAACATTTGAGTTGTGTAAAAATCTACAAGCTTTGAAATGATTTCTTTAAAGTCTATATTCTCTTTTAGTAAATTCTCTTTATCATCAAATCTAAAACCTTCTTCATAACTCATAACCAAAGCATCATCACTACAAATATTTGCAAATGCTATTGGAAACTTTATACCACTATCTTTGTAAATACTTGAGAATTTTTGCAGATTTGTTAATTCATGGCTTAGGCTAACTTCTTGTAAAATCATAGATGAAAATTCAGAAACAACAGCTTCAATAGAGTTTTTTGTGTAGTGTGAAAATAGGGGATTAAATATTATATTAAAAAAGTTTATTATTTTTATATCAGCACTTACACGCTCTTTTATTCCCATTCGTCTTAGCTTAACAGCTACCTTTGTTCCATCTTTTAAAAATGCAATATGAACTTGACCAATAGATGCAGATGCTATTGGAATATTATCAAATGATGAAAATGGATTTTGTTTAAAGGCTCTATAAAATATTGTGTTACAATCATTTTCGTTCATAGAAGGAAGTTGGTCATGTAACTCTTTTAACTCATCAAGGTAATCAGCAGAAAAGAAATCAGCACGAGTTGCTAAAACTTGAGCTAATTTTATAAAACTAGCTCCTAAGTTTATAGTTGTTTCTTTTAATTTTTTTGCACTTAATGGTTTAAAAAACAAAAAGCTAGGTTTCTTTTTTATAACCAAATAAATAGTTAATAAAAATGAAAAAACACTATAAACTCTTCTTGGAGAGTAAAGATTTAGATTTTTAAAAAAAGTTTTTATTTTAATTCCTCTTTGAGTTTTTGTAAATCATCTTTTGTTGCAAGTCCTAATTCATCAATTATCTCTTTTAGAGTTGATTTTAACTCAGTTTTGAATTTTTCATCGCTTTCTTTACCTTTTTGTTCTAGTGATTCTAAAAAGCTTTTTACATCTTTAGTATCAATTTTACCTTTATCTTCAAGCTTTTTTAACTCATCTTCAATTTTTTCTTTTAAAACCAAAGCTCCACCAAGTGCTGTAAAAATTAATTCTTTTAGCATTTTAAATCCTTTTTATTTTATAAATTTATTATATAACGATAGAAGGCTTTTTGGTAGATATATTTTGTAGGTTTATTTTTTATAAGTGAAAAGTTTTATTTGATATAATAAAAAACTCAAATATTAAAAGGAAAAAAATATGGTTTCATATTTAATATTAGCAAAGATTATTGATAAAGAACTTTTTACTAAATATATAAATGGTCATATTCCTACAATTTCAAAATTTGGTGGAAAAGTTATTTTTAGATCAGTATCAAATTTATCAATTATAGGTAATAATAATTGGGATGCTATTGCAATTCAAGAGTGGGAAAATACAGAATCTTTTGACAAATGGTGGAACTCTGATGAATATAAGCAATGGTCGGAAATCCGTGATAAAGCAGCAATTATAGATATAATTAAGTGTGAAAAGTTAAATAATTAAATTATAATAATTATTTAACTTTAATCCATTACGGCTAACTAAACTATTATTCTGTAAACAGTTTTAGGCTGTATCTATTCCCTCCCCAACTTGAGGTCGAAATTTTCGACCTCAAGTTTTCAAGTTCATCATCAGTTGCTTCAAAATAAAAATCATTAGGAAATTTATCAGAATTATTTTTAACAGCTTCGTTTATTCTTTTTGTTTCAACTCCATAAAGTTGGGCTAAATCACTGTCTATCATCACTTGAAAACCACGAATAGTATAAATTTTATTTTGAATATTCATATCATCTATGATTAAACTATTTTCATTTGATTCTTTCATTTTGATTTCCTTTTTGAAAATCATAACAAAAATTTTATTTGTGTTTAAAAATATTGTAATTTGTTAATTTATTGGGATTTACTATTTGGTATTTTTCAGTTGTTAAGTAATACTTGACAACTGAATTATTTTCTTGTATCTTTTCTAACTGCTGTTAAAAATTGATAATACAAATATCCCAAAGATACTTTATTTAAAGTCATAGCAATATAGGAATCTTTAAAATCTTCTATTTTTGACAAGATATTTATATATTTAAAAAAATTATCTACAGTTATAGAATCTAAACTCCATGATGTTATTAAACTTACTACAAAAATCCAAACTAAAGCTCTAATCCAACTACTAGAATGATTTGAACTAATCCAATGAACTAATGAAATTATTCCATCGGATAGTGATTCAAAAAATGAATTACACTTAAATATATTTTTCCAAACACTTTTTCTATGTTGTTCCATTTCCAAAGCATGATATTTATTTGCTTCTATTTTATTGTTTAGTTTTTCAAATTGATTTTTTATTATTCTGTATGTTTCTTGTGAAGTGTTTTGTTTTGATATTTTTGAATCTAAACCTTTTACACCATAAAAATTTACATCTTTATCATTACTTGTATATTCTAAATTTATTCCTTTATTAAATATTGAATTTCTAAAAGAAGTCACTTTTTCAAAAATTATATATCCAAATTCAGCTTTTGTATTAAATGTACAATTATCAAATAAAGTAAAACCTTTATATGTGATTTCATTAAAATTAAACTTATCAGAAAATTTTGAATCAATAAATTCTGATAAAGAATTAAAATCACAATCTTTAATTTCTGCATTTTTGATAATTACATTATAAAAACTAAAATCTTTTTCAAAAATAGAACTAGAAATATTTAAGTTTACAATTTCTAATTTATTTTGTGAATTATGATTAATATGCAAATTATTTTTTATTTCAGATTTATTAATATTGAAATTTTCTATTTTTCCACCATCGATTATGATTGATTCATCAGACTCATCTATTATATTATTTTCAATCACTAGCTCATCAATTTGACAGTTTTCAAAAGTAATACTTCTTATCGAAATATTTACTATTTTTAAATTTTTAATTTTAGAATTTCTAAAAATGATATGGCTAGTACAAAAATTATTAATTTCATTTGAAAAAAATTCACTTAATCTATCAGATGTTACATCAATGCCATTAATTATCGAGTTTTCTTTTAAATTAATAATAAATGATTCAATTTCAATATTTGAAAATATTTTTTTATCATTTTCAAGAGAAATATATCCATCATTTCTTTTTGTAATTATTCTTGGAAAATCAACAATTTCAACAGTATTAAGATTTAATTTACTCATTTAAATACTCCTCATATAATTTAGATAGAAATAAACGTTTCTATATTAATAACTAATAATATTTATTATAACTTATTTACATATCTTAAAAGATTTAGTTTATCTTATATTGGAGTTTTTATTTTGCTTTTTTAGATTCTACCACGGTCCTTGAAACCTAATCACTTTATGTTCCACTTTACTTTTGTGTTTTGTGGCTTTATTTTGCACTCTTTTTCGCCACATTTTGAAACTGCTTTTTTTCATTAAAGCTCTCATTTTCTTTTGAACTTGATTTTGTGTTAGTCCATAAAGCTGGAAAATAGTATCAAAAGTGGTTCTATCTTGCCATGCCATTTCAATAAGACGGTTTAAATCCTCTTCTTGAAATGGTGTTAAATCTTCTTTTTGTTTAGGCTTTTTTGTAAAATCTAGTTTTAAACTATCACTTTTTTCAAAATACACTTTTTACTCCTGAATAGTCCAGATTAATTTTGAAGCATCAAAGCCTAAAGTTGGAAGTTTTTGTAAAATCTCATTTTTGATTTTTTCATCTAAGATAGGTTTTCGACAAAGAATCCATAAATACTCTCTTGATGGAGTTCCCACAACTACATAATCATAGTTTTCATCCAAAATCATCACCCAATAATCCCCATAAAATGGTCTAAAAAAGCTTACTTTTAATTTGCTGTTTGTGTCATCAGTTGCGTATGCTCTTCCAATGGCTTCTTTTTTCTCATTTGTAAGCATATTTGTACATCTATTTACTACTTTGATAGTTTGCTCATCTAGCATTGAGTAGTTTGCACTTACATTTTTACAATCTTTTTCAAAGAAGTGTTCATATCTTGCGATTTCATACCAAGTACCTAAATATCTGTTTATATCAACCTTTTGCACAGTTTGTAAAGGTGGATTTTTTGAAGAACAAGCACTAAATAAAAGCACCATACAAATCAAAGCAGAAGTTTTAAATAGATTTTTCATAAGTTTTCCTTTTTATTTTATAAAGCATACATCAAAATAGGGTTTTTTAATACGATTTTTTTGTAGGTTCATTTAAAAATTCACTCATGTAAGTTCTATAAATCAATGGAATTAGGTTTTGTTGAAGTTTTTTATTAGTTCTTTCTTCAATACTTAAAGCAGAAAAAAAACTGCTCCAAAGTTTTTGAAATTTTGCCTCATTTTGTGATAAATTTGGCGTTTCAAAAGATGCAACATTTTCCAATGAAATATGATTTTCAATCTTTACAAATGCAATTTTTCTATCTATATCATGGATTATAAAATTTTGATTGTTAAATCTTTTTAGAAAATGCTTACCCAAAAAATAAGCCACATTAAATTTTGTTTGGATTTTTGCATACAAAGTTTTATCATCAAGCTCTTCAAATCGAATAAATCCAGTCATTTTATGAACATGTCTAAATAGCTCTTTTTCAAGGGTTTCCAGATAAAAAACAGAAGAGTTATTTATATTAAAAAGTTGTTTTATATCTTTAAATCCCAAAATTATATACTCCAAAAGTACCATTTCAAACTCTTTTGTATCACATATAAAGGTGTTTAAGATTTTTTCAATAAGTTGTTTTGGAAAGATTTTTTTCATGGAATCTAAAACTTTTTTTGAGTTTTCTTCTGATGTATTTATCTCTTTTATTTCTTCGAAAATCATCTCATTTGGAAGGGTTTTATATATGTTTTTTGGTTTTAATTTTTCATAATATACACAATAAACCAAAGACAAAAAACCTTCAAAAGTTCCATCATAAACTAAAATCATAATTCACCACTTATTGCACTAAAATCAAACAGTGATGGCTGAATTAGTTTTTTTGGCTCAGGTTTAATCAAAGCTAGTTTTAAAGATTCCCTATAAAATGGAACTTGCCTTTGAAAATCTTTATTACAAGTGATAAAATATTTTGCTTTTTTTAGGGAGATTTTTAGTTTTTTCAAATCATCAAAAGTAAGTCTTTTAAATCTTCTAGCACTTAATATCTTCATTACACCCCTTGCACCAATCCCAGGTATTCGTAAAAGCTCTTCTTTTGAAACAGTGTTTATCTCCATTGGAAAATATTTTAGGTTGTTTAATGCCCAAAATGTCTTAGGGTCAAGCTCCTCATCTAAATTTGGAAATTCATCGGTTACTATTTCATCCCAAGAAAAATCATAAAATCTAAGTAACCAATCAGCCTGATAAAGTCTATGTTCCCTTAAAAGTGGCGGTTTTGTAATAAGCGAAGGAAGATTTTTATTATCATTTACAGGAATATAAGCACTATAATAAACCCTTTTTAGCAAAGCCTTATCATAAAGTGCAGAGCTAAGTTTTAGTATATCCCTATCACTTTCAGGGGTTGCTCCAACGATTAGCTGTGTACTCATACCAATTGGTTTTTGATTTTTTGCTAGACTCAAATCCCTTGCAAATTTTAGAGGTTGTAAGACTTTTTCTTTTGTTTTGTTTGGTGCTAGAAGTTTTAGTGATTTATCACTTGGAAGCTCTATATTTGAGCTTACTCTATTTGCTAGTTTTACGATTTGCTCAACTAATTCCATACTACTTCCAGGGATTAGTTTCACATGAATATAACCATTGAATTTATGCTCATATCGCAATATTTTCAAAGTTTTTAAAATCATAATCATTGTGTTATCTTCATTGTGTATGATTCCAGAACTTAAAAAAAGTCCTTCAATGTAGTTTCGTTTATAAAAATTTATTGTTATATCTGCTAGTTCTCTTGGACTAAATGAAGCTCTTGGAATATCATTTGAAACACGATTTATACAGTATTCACAATCATAAATACAAAAGTTAGTTAATAATACCTTTAAAAGCGATACACATCTTCCATCTGCTGTAAATGTATGGCAAATCCCACTATTGTGAGTTGCTCCTAATTCCCCTTTTTTGAAGGAGGTTTCAACTCCACTTGAAGAGCATGAAACATCATATTTTGCACTATTAGCAAGGATTTCCATTTTTTCATATATATCTTTTTTCATTTTGTGATTTTAGTAAAATAAAAACTTTTCCTTCAAAAATATGTCAATTTGCAATGAAAAGATTTTCTAAAAAATCATTAGCAACTTTCAAATGATTTTCTAACTTCTCTTTTGGCATTTTATTTAAAAGTGCAATTTGCATTTTCATTCGTGGATTTGTATCAAATTTGTGTGAGTATATATATAAAAACCTCCAATAAAGAGCATCCAAAATAACACACCAACTCTCATTTTTACTATAATCACTCATTTTTAAAAGATAGTTAGAACTTGCAATATAAGGCTTTGTGGTAATACTTCCACCATCACTAAAGCCACTCATACCATACACATTTCCAACCATCACCCAATCGTAAGCGTCAATGTAATATTTCATAAAGAATTCATAGACATCATTTGGTTTGATTTCTAGGAGTAAAAAAATATTTCCCAAAATCATTAGCCTTTCAATATGGTGATTATAAGCTGTAAGGTGTAGTTTTGAAATAGTATCATCAAGGATTTTTATCCCACTTTTTGCTTCAAGTATTTTTTGTGGCATAGGATTTTTGAACTTAAAGAAGTTTGAATTTCTAAGAGCCACACCATCATCTTCATAAACCCTAAGCATAAACTCTCTCCAACCGATGATTTGTCTTATAAAGCCTTCTTTTGCGTTGTAAGGGGCATCAAAAGTTACTATTTTTTCTATTAGCTCATTTAAGTCAAGTAGCCCAATATTTAGGCTACTTGAAATATTTGAGTGAAATAAAAAGTTTTGTTTAATATCCTTTGTAATCGCATCTTGAAAAGAGCCAAAATTTTCAAATTTCTCTTTCAAAAAATAGTCCAATTGCAAAGAGGCTTCATCAAAAGTTGTTGGATAATAAAAGTTTTCACAAATTCCAATACTTTTAAACTTTTTGCAGTAAATTAAAGCCTCTTTTACAAACTCATTTTCAAATGCTAAAGTAGGGGGAATTTTTATATCTTTTGGAAGTTTTTTTCTATTATCTTCATCAAAACTGTATTTATCAAAAAGAGGTTTTCCATCTTTCATAAAAATATCCAACTCTTTTCTTCTGTTCATATAAAACTTATGCAAAAATTTGTTTTTATCTTTTGGATTTATGAAGTTTGGATTTTTTATAGTTGTGATATTTGAAAAGTTTTTATAAACTTTTTTTTCTAAATAATTATCAAAAAGTTCATACACAAAAACCTCTTCATTTTTATAAGTTTCAAGATAACTTTCATCTTCAAAATACTCAACTAAAATGCCATTTTGTATTAAGTAACTTTCATAAAATTTCATAGAAGCTCTATGAAGCACGAGTTTTTGAATATGAAAATCATATTGAGTAAAAAAAAGTGCTTCTTCGATTAAAAGCACTTTTTTGTTTGCAAAATTTGATAGGTTTTTAAATAGTTGGTTTGGGTAAAGAATAAATGTTTTCATATTATGTGTTAAATAACCCTAACAATCTCAGCACTTGGTTTTGCAAAATAGTAGCCTTGTGCATAATCTACACCTATCTCTTTTACTTTTTCAAGTTCATAAGGAGTTTCCACACCCTCAGCTAGGATTCTGATATTGTTATCAACACAGATTGTTCTTAATGCCTTATAAATAGACTGTTTCATTGTATCTGAATCAATATTTTCTATTATATTTCTATCAACTTTTATGATGTCTGGTTTTATATCAATAATCATATTAAGTGAAGAGTATCCTTCTCCCACATCATCAAGGGCAATTAAAAATCCTTTGTTTCTATAAAAATTTAAAATAGTTTTTAAGTGCTCTTTATCTTTTACATTTTGTGTTTCAACTACTTCAAAAACTATGTTTTTTGGGTCAAAATCTAGCTGTTTAGCCCATTTTACAGTGGAAGCCAGACAAAATTCTGGGTCATAAATAGAAGTTGGAATAAAATTTATAAAAACCTTTGCATCGATTTTTTTTACAGCTGTTGTTTTTAGAGCTGTTTCTCTACACATTCTATCAAGTGTAAAGTTCATATCATTTCGTGCAGATTTTGAAAATAAAACATCAGGATACATAAGTTCACCATTTGGCAAAACTCCACGCGTCAAAGCTTCATAGGCAAATATTTGATTTGTTTTCATATCAACTATTGGTTGAAAGTGGGCAGTTAAACTACTATTTTCAATAATATCAAAGAAGTTTCTATCTTCTATAAAATTTAGATATTTATTTAATGGTTTTGCAAAAAATATTGTTCCAAGTGAGAGTTGATTATCTTCATTTTCTATGAATAATTTTATCTCATCTTTTTCCAAATCATTAAAATTTGTATTAAAAAAATCAAAATTCTCTTCAAAAAAAAGCTTTGGATTTTCTTCTTCAATAGTCACAATTCCTTCTATTCTTGAAGTTTCAAATCCCAAAGTTTTCATTAAATTTGAAGATTTTATTATTAACTCTGTTATTTGAGTTATAAAATGAATCTTACTTTTTTTTTCACTAACACTAAAAATATCTTTACATTTACAAGCCATTTCTTAATCCTTATTTTGTACTAAATTTACGATGGACACAATAGAAAGTATATGTTAATAAAAAGTTTTTTTGTACATGTTATATGTAGTTTGATGTAAATAAATTAAGATATAAAATGATAAAATTATAATAAAATGACAATAATAAATAATAAAGGTAGATTATGAAGAATCTCGCAGAAATCGAAAAATGGTTAAAAGAACATGCTATAAATAATTATATGATTTCAGAAGATTTTTATATTACAGTACAAGGAAATGTTAATTTAAATCAAAAATTAAAAGTTAACAAACTACCAGTAAGATTTAAAATGGTAGATGGATATTTTGATATTAGTAATAATGGATTAACTTCTCTTGATGGTTGTCCAAAAATTGTAACAAGGGATTTTAACTGCTCTAAAAATAAACTTACTTCATTATTTGAAGGACCAAGTGAAGTAGGAGATTTTGATTGTTCGTTTAATCAACTAAAAAGTTTATCTTATGCACCAAAAGAAGTTAAAGGAAATTTCGATTGTTCTAATAATCAAATTGATTCAATAAAAGGAATGCCAAGAACAATAAAAGGATTTTTTAATTGTTCAAATAACAAAATTGCTTCACTAAAAGGTGGTCCAAAAAATGTGGATACAATTTTTGATTGTTCTGAAAATATAATTGAAAGATTAAATGGTGGACCTGTTTGCGTTGGACATGATTATATCTGTCATAAAAATAATTTAACAGATTTAGATGGTGTTGCAGACGAAATTGGTTGGGATTTAGTAACTGATATTAGATTAAATCATGTTACAAGTAGTCATAATGCTGAAGAAAATACATGGAGATATAAAGGTACTGAGGTTATTTCTCATATATATAAACCTATTGTTGCTTTGACAAATGTAGATGATATTAGTAAATGGCTTAGAAAATATGATATTAAAAAGTTTACTATTTTAAAAGATAATTCAGTAAATGTTCACGGAGATGTTAGATTAGCTAATAAATTAGCAAATCTATTAAAATTGCCTTTAAATTTTAATATTATTGAAGGTGATTTTGACATTGGTGATAATGAATTAACTTCATTAGAAGGAAGTCCAAAAAAAGTTACTGGAAGTTTTATGTGCCACAAAAATGAAATATTCTCACTAAAAGGTGGTCCAAAGGAAGTTGGTGGAAGTTTTATTATTTTACATAACAATATCTCATCACTTGAATATGCTCCAACAATAGTAAGAGATGATTTTATTTGTTCACATAATCCTTTAAAAGAGTTATCAGGAATAAATACTGTACTTGGATATATTTTTACAGGTGTTTATATTCCAAATATAAAATGTCAAAAATATATTTATAAAAATATTACAACATATAAATATCCAGCTGATTTTGTAATGAAATATTTAGATAAACAATATATTTCTTTAACTGATGAAGAAAAAGCCTTTGAAGAAACAAGAAAAAATCTTGAAAATGTTATTACAAAAATGCTTGACCAATCAACTTTATCTAAAGAGATGATAAATGATAATTTGATTAATAATTTAACAAAATATCATTTGGATGAGTTAAAAGCAAAAGTTTTAATGATTAAATATCCTCCTGAAGATGATACAAGAATGAGACATTTAACAGAAGATGAGATTATGAGATTAGCATTTGAAAAAGAGATTTAAGCTTTAAATTAAGTCTTAAATAGATTTTTTTAGTTATAATCGCGACTAATAAAATAAGATATAAATAAAATATATGGAGAGAATTGTATTATGGTTCAAACTGTCAATCTAAAAAAAGCTTTTGGTGCAAGGGTTTTATTTCAAGACATTAATTTAAAATTAGATACTGGTAAAAGATATGGTTTAATTGGTGCAAATGGTGCTGGGAAAACTACTTTCTTAAAAATATTATCTGGTCAAGAAGATGCAACTGAAGGTGAAGTACAAGTTCAAAATGGTAAAAAAGTAGGAACTCTATCTCAAAATCAATTTGCTTATGAAAATAACACTATTTTTGATGCGGTTCTTTTAGGAAATAAAAGATTACACGATGCAATAAAAGAAAAAGAAGAGCTTTATATGAGTCCTGAGTTTACTGATGAAGTAAATAATAGATTAG
>ERZ650302.820-NODE-820-length-17479-cov-36.206152_pt1 | contig 17479 bp, 15 predicted proteins | sample MGYA00376238_ERZ650302 | MGnify/ENA primary metagenome ERZ650302 (study PRJEB26733, sample SAMN07839298) | wastewater metagenome | biome: urban; feature: wastewater treatment plant; material: waste water | place: USA: North Carolina | collected 2016-04-28 ... | reverse complement strand
TAGCAAAAAATTATTTTTATCAATAAATCGCTCACTCATAAAAAAATCCACTCATTGCTGAGTGGATTTTTTGAGAGCAAATTCTAGTAAAGATTAGAATTTGTATTCGATACCTGCTCCCACACCATAGCTATCGCCATCTACGATTTCTTTATCAGAAAGATTTAAAACTTTTTCATCTTTTAAGTAAGCCCCATAAACATGACCATTAGTACGCGAATTGAATGCGTATTTACCACCAATGATACCACGTGTTCTTTCGCTATCAGCCTGACCTAAATAATTATCAACCCAGTCAGCTTGACCATATACAGTCCAAGGCGTAGCAGTTTTATAACTAGCACTTACAGTTGCACCATTTTCGTTATCATCAAAACCATAGTCGGTATTTTGGTACAACGCACCAAGTTTTAATGCAGGCGTTACTTGATAGTCACCACTGACACGAATATCTTGCACTTTATCACCACCTAAAGCTTTTAGTGCAGAAACTTCACCAGAGCCAATATAGGTCGCACCCAAATGGAACGGTTGGTTAGCTGGCTCATATTTGAAACCTACACCATAAACTTCAGCATCTACAGGTACCGCTAAATCATTAGTTACTTTTGCATCATTTTCGTCCATAGCGTACATACCCATGAACTGTAAACCGTTATAAGAGGGTGATACATAGGCAACGGCATTGTTAGCACGTGGTTCGTTAAATGATAACAATAAATCGTCACCGCCTACCACGCCACCTTCAGATACATCAGCATAATCGATCATATCATCGATGCCACTTAAGCGACCTGCAAGCAAAGTACCATATTGTTTATTTGATAGACCAAGATAGGTGTCACGTGAACGAAACTGTTGTTCATCGCTGTCTGGACGAATACGGTATTCTAATTGATAAACTAAGTCGGTATTAGCAGTTAGAGCCTCTCCACCACGTACACCGATTTGCGAACCCGCTGCATTTAATTCACCATGGCTATCATCTCTTTTGCCGCTATAATTACCAGCTAAACCATACACATCGTAATCATTCTCGATAACATCGGCAGTAAGAAACGCTTTACCATAAACCGTTGGAGCAGCATGGGCAGCAGAAACTGAAAGTGCAGCGACGGCTGTGGCTAAAAGTAATTTTTTCATAGGACATCTCTATCAGGAAAAACAAATTTTAGATAACTGGTGACTTGTCAGCACCACTACCTCTCCGAATAACCAAAGCAAGAAAACTATTACTTTGGCTCATATTAATAGCGTCAACTATTAATTGTATAAGTCTAGCAATAAAGTTTGAATATATTTACAATTTATTCTTACTAATTACTAAAAACATACTTCTAACTACTAGGATAACAATTTTGAAATATTTTGCAATAGTTTTTACACTTTTTATATCACTTGTGATTTATTTTTAATCAAATTGATAATTATTGATTTTTGTCAAGATAATAGCGAACTTTATTCTGCCAATAAAAAAGCTAACTAAAGAATTAGTTAGCTTTTACAGTAATCTAAAAGTTAGATATATTAGAATTTATACTCTAAGCCACCACCCACGATTGTTTTATCTGAAACATTATCAGTATCGATTTGTGCAGCGTATAAGTGACCTTTGGTAGCTTTATTGATAGTGTATTCAGCACCTAATGCAACTTCAGTAGCATCTTTGTCTTTCACACCACTTTGGTTTGAAGTGTCAATATATTGTGCTTTAACCGCCCATGGCGTTGCCCCAATTTTGTATTTACCACTTACTAACCAAGATTTTTCATCATCTGATTTATCAGCCACATCTGTTTCTTGGTACAATGCACCTAAAGTGAAGCCAGGCACCATGTTGATTTTACCCATGTCTACAGAGCCTGCTAATCGCCATGCACTATCAGTTTTACTTTGAATATTATTGTCGTAACCTGCTGCTAAATAGACACCATTTTGATCATAAGCTAACGATGCAGAATAACCGTTTGCACCTTCATCGATATCAGTATTAGCAACATCAGCATCTTTATCTTCTTCAGATAATACTGCAGCTGCCATAAATGTAACTGGCACACCTACCAATGTTGGTGATTTATAAGCAATCACGTTGTTAGCACGGGTTTCACCCACCATTAGCTTGCCTAGCCCTACGTTATCGTAATCATTGAATACGTCAACGCCGCCTTTAGCTAATTTGAAAGGGGTGTCATGACGACCCGCAAGTAAAGTACCCATTGTATTGTGCGCTAAGCCAATAAAAGTATTACGTGAGTAAAATTGACCTTTACCATTTGTATCAGCATCAACATCAATACCATATTCCAATTGATAAACTAATTTAGTCGTATCAGTAAGATCATCTTCACCTTTAAAACCAATACGCGAAGAGTTAGAAACCAATTTTGTGGTACTAGTATCTTTATTTGCAGCGGTTTTATCATCAACATCTGTATATTCGCCAGTTAATAAGACTTTACCATATACAGTAGGTGCAGCATGGGCAGCAGTGATTGAAGCTAGAGCGATAGCAGAAGCTAGAGCGATTTTTTTCATAAGGATTTCTCCACAGTATCCTAGGTGAAACTACACAGATGCGTAGCAATTCTTTTGTATAGATAGATTTTGCCAACAATTTGTTACAAAACAATGAAACAGTTAACAAAATCTAAAACTTTCCTTGTGAAATTAGAGTAATTCACTCTGAAACATTTTGCAATATTTTTATGCCATAAAAAAACCACCAGTTACAAATCTAATGGTTTTTATGATGTTAATATCTTTGCTAAATAAAAAACTTATTTTGCTTTTAAGTTTAGTCGTGCTTGATGTAGTAATGGTTCAGTATAGCCATTTGGCTGTACATTGCCTTTGAAAATCAAATCACGCGCTGCATTATATGCCCAAGTGTTATAGTCATTTGCCATTGGGATATAGGATGGATCGTCTTTGCTTTGCTCATCGACCATTTTTGCCATACGCTTTAACACATCATCGACTTGCTCAGGCGTGACAATACCGTGCTCTAACCAGTTGGCAACGTGCTGGCTAGAAATACGCAAGGTAGCACGGTCTTCCATCAAGGCAACGTCGTCAATGTCGAGCACTTTTGAACAGCCCACACCTTGGTCGACCCAGCGCGCTACATATCCTAAAATACCTTGAATGTTGTTTTCAAGCTCGGCAGTTTTTTGCTCATCTGTCCAGTTGGTATCCGTAGCAAGTGGCACGGTCAAAATGTCATCTAGCTTGGCAGGCTCGCGGTCTTTGATACTATCTAACACGTCCATGACGTTGGTTTCATGGTAATGCATGGCGTGAAGCGTTGCGCCTGTTGGTGATGGTACCCAGGCACAAGTCGCGCCTGACTTTGGATGATTGGACTTGGTGGCAACCATTTCTTTCATGTTGTCAGGTTTTGCCCACATGCCTTTACCGATTTGCGCTTTACCAGGTAAGCCCAATTTGACGCCCATGTCTACGTTCCAACGCTCATAAGCATTGAGCCAATCGGTATTTTTCATGTCGTTTTTACGGACAAAGGGACCCGCTTTCATACTGGTGTGCATCTCATCACCGGTACGATCCATAAAGCCTGTGTTAATAAAGATAACGCGGTTTTTAGCAACCCGGATACATTCTTTTAAGTTAACGGTAGTACGGCGCTCTTCATCCATGATACCGACTTTTAAGGTATTCTCAGGTAGGTCTAACGCTTTTTCTACCGCTGAGAATAAATCTACCGTAAATTGCACTTCTTCTGGACCGTGCATTTTTGGTTTTACGATATACATTGAACCTGTGCGTGAATTGCTTAAGCTGTTTTTACCCAAGATATCTGGCAGGCTACACAGTGGTGTGATTAGCGCATCCATGATACCTTCATAAATTTCTTCTTGTTTGCCGTCAAAATCGACTAAAATCGCGGGGTTGGTCATCAAGTGACCGACGTTACGAATCAGCATCACTGAACGGCCGTGCAAGGTGATTTTTCCACCATCTGGTGCGGTGTATTCACGGTCAGGGTTCATGGTACGGGTGGTTTGTTTGCCATTTTTTTCAAAGCTGTCTTTCAGGTCGCCTTTCATCAACCCAAACCAGTTGCGATATACTTCTACTTTCTCTTCAGCATCAACTGCCGCGACGGAGTCTTCACAGTCTTGAATGGTGGTAACCGCGGCTTCCATCAAGACATCTTTGATGCCTGCAGGGTCATCTTTACCCACATGGCTTGATGGGTCGATTTGGATTTCGGCATGTAGGCCGTTATTTTTTAATAAAATGCCTGTTGGGTTGGCAGCGTCACCCACAAAACCCACGAATTTTTCTGGCTGGGCTAATGAGGTGGTTTTATCGCCTTGGAGTATCACTAATTTACCGTCTTCAACCTTAAAACCAGTGACGTCAGCATATTTGCCCTCCGCTAAGGCAAAGTTGGCATCCAAGAAGTTTTTGGCGTATTTTACAACTTCGCCGCCACGAACAGGGTTGTAGCCTTTGCCTTTTTCTGCGCCATTGGTCTCATCGATGACATCAGTACCGTATAGCGCATCATACAAGCTGCCCCAACGCGCATTTGCTGCGTTTAGCGCATAACGGGCATTGCGTACGGGTACCACCAACTGTGGGCCTGCGATATGGGCGATTTCGTCATCCACGTTTTGGGTCTCAACCAAAAAGTCATCGCCTTCTGGCACGATGTAGTTGATGTCTTTTAAAAATTGGGTATAGGCGGCTTTGTCGATTTGACCGTTGCTAGCGGGGTTTTTGGCATGCCAGTCATCGATTTGGGTTTGAATCTCGTCACGTTTTGCCAACAATGCTTTATTACGGGGTTGGAATGCTTTGACAATTTTTTCAAATTCTTGCCAATATTTTTCGTTATCGATGCCCACGACTGGCGTAACTTCATTGGCAATGAAGTTATAAAGCTGTGTATCAATCGCTAGACTACCCTTTTGAACGCGTTCTGACATGGCATTTTTCCTTATGTTTTGACCTAAAATAGCAAAAAATTCACATTTGATTATACGAACATCATTTATAAAAATAAAGAAATAAAAACTATTTATTTTTTAAATAATCGTTATATATAAATTTTTGTGCTAAGGGTTTTATCGCTGATTTTTGGTAAAATATCATTTTATTAACATGCCAATAAGTGAGTAATCCCTTGTCAAATTCCGCTCTTATCAATAACGCAGTACAAACGGACGGCAGTTTTGATGAATTAGCCGTCATCGACTTGGATAATGATAACTCTGTCTATCAGCCAAAACCCATCGACATCACCCCTGTTTTGGCGTTTTTGGGTTGCACGACGTCGGATAAGTGGCTAAAAGCTGCGATGGCAGATTTGCCGACTATCATCCAAGATCATGCCAATTGTGAAAAAAAAGCCGCAGGCACCGCGATGAATTTGATTTTTCGCTATATGTCGCATACCGAGCTGCAATTAAAGCTTGCTCAGCTAATTCGAGAAGAAATGCTCCATTATGAGCAAGTGATGGGATTGATGGCAGAGCGTGGACAAGCGTGGCAACATATTGCTGCAGGTCGCTACGCCGCAGGTATGCTCAAACATAAACGCACTTACGAGCCGCAAGCGATGATAGACACTTTAATTATTGGTGCTTTCATCGAAGCCCGATCATGTGAACGTTTTTGGGCACTGTCACAAGTGATTGAGGATGAGCGTTTGGCAAAATATTATCGCTATTTGCTAAAATCAGAAAGTCGTCATTTTGAAGATTATTTGGCATTGGCGCAAAGTATCAGTGACGAGCCGATAGATGCGTGGGTGGCGTTTTTTCGTCAAGTAGAGGCGCAGCTCATCAATGAACCCGATGATGAATTACGCTTTCATAGTGGGGTACCCAGTTGGATTGCGTGAGGTTGGATTGAGTAAGCTTTTTGTAAAATAATAGCCATAAAAAAGCTAACCATCAAATGGGGTGGATGGTTAGCTATTACAATTTAATCCTTAAACTGACTTACTGCCACTTACTCTCACTCACTCACTACCAACGCTTGGAATAGAGCCATCAGGATTAATAGTGCGTTTTTGGGCATTTTCTGGGGTAGTATAAAGATTGCGCTCATTAATGGTGTCGCTTTTTAGCTGTTCATTACCAACCGCGTCCCCGCCAATGGTATGTTCATTGACATTATCATCGAACGCTTGTCCCGGTTGGTCACGCCGATCAACAAACTCGGCGGATTTATCGCCTAAATTAACGTGTTTGGTTTGTGCTTCTGGTGAATTCATGGTCATTCCTTTTTCGGTATCAACCCAATACAATGCTTAAACTTAACTTAGTGATATCGAAAATTAGTGATCGCGGTCGATATCTACGCTACCATCTGATAAGGTATGAAGTGAATTTTCTGCATTAAGATTGGCTTGGGCAGTTTGCTGTAATTTCTGCGCCTCTTCCTCGGAAATACGTGCCACATTTTCATCTGATAATTCGCCATTTTCCACGTCTTCTGCGGATTGGACTTTTACCGCCGCTTGTGGGGTATTATCAAAAATATCAGGCGTTTCCATTGAGGGTGACATGCCTGTAGTGACACCATCCCCTGATTGGTGGGTGACACTGTCTTCTACTATAACGGCTTGCGGGGTCACGGCGACACCCGTTTTTGGATCTACAATCTCTACATTATTTTGATTTTGCATTTTTTATTCCTTTAATTAATTGTTATCGCTCAATAAGTTATTATTTTTATCAGTTGATCTGCATAAATTAGTCAATCAAAATTGAATGACTAAAAGCTTGGTATTCAAAAGTCTAACAATTAAAATTCTAGTGGTTGTCAGTACGCAATGACCCGTCAATAAAAGGGGTATTTTCACTTTTTTCTAAGTCTTGTGGCTCACCTTTCACGCTATTTTGTTTATCCAAGTTTTCTGATAATTGACTGGGATCTACATTTTCTGTCGCTTTTTGAATCTCGGTTTGGTTGCTTGACTGATTCTGTGATTGATTTTGTGCTTGATTCTGTGACATGGTAATTTTCCTTATGTTTTTTATTAGTATCAATTCAAGTCAAAGATTTTAATCAAAGACTTTTAAATAGAGCGCGATTAAATTTATGTAAAAAAATAGCCAATTCAATCGCTCTCATACTTTTACTTTTATAAGTTCGATAGTAGCAAATAAAGCTATTTTATGATAAGTGTTCGCGTAACAAGCTGTTATCACTATGTGATAAGTGTTTAGCTGTGTGAAATTTTGGCAGATTTATTACTATTCGGTAAATTTTGAACGCTGCGTGTAAATCAGCGCAATAATCAACAAAAAAACCGCCATCTTCTGTAGATAGCGGTGCAATTAACTCAAAACCTGTGACTAGCAAAATTAGCTTTTTCTGGTAATTTTGGTCAATAAATAATCTTGTGCCGAGAATGCTGCTTCACCTTCACGAGGGGTAATCGCTCGCCATGTGCCTTTGGCATCAAGCTCCCATGCATTGACATTGTCTTTGAGATAATTGTGCAAATCTTCCATAATGCGTTTAAAGACGATGGGGTCTTCAATGGGGAAAGCCACTTCAACACGGCTAAACAAATTGCGTTCCATCCAGTCTGCACTGGCGCAATATAAACGGTAGGTGCGTTTGCCATTAGCATTGGGATTTTGATGCCCATTGGCAAAATAATACACGCGGGTGTGCTCCAAAAAACGCCCAACGATAGAGCGCACGGTGATGTTGTCAGATACGCCGGGTAATTGCGGACGAATACAACACATCGACCGGATAATCAGATTGACTTTAACGCCTGCTTGCGATGCTTCATATAGCTTGTCAATCAGTAGTTTTTCGGTCATCGCATTGACCTTGATAATGATGTGCGCCTCTTTGCCTGCTTTGGCATGGGCAATTTCGTTGTCAATAAAGCCCATGAGTCTGTCATGCAAGGTGAAAGGGGCATGCAGTAGTTTTTGCACTTTGGCTGGCTTGCCCATGCCTGTGAGTTCGTTAAAGATTTTATGCACATCTTCGGTGATGGCTTCATTGGCGGTAAATAAACCATAGTCGGTATAGGCTTTGGCATTGCCCGCATGGTAGTTGCCTGTGCCCAAATGCACATAGCGGCGGATTTTGTCTTCCTCACGGCGCACAATCATCATCAGCTTGGCGTGGGTCTTGTAGCCGACGATGCCATACACCACCACTGCCCCAGCCTGCTGCAGAAAGTTTGCTACTTCGATGTTGGATTTTTCATCAAAGCGCGCGCGCAGCTCAATCACGGCAGTGACTTCTTTGCCTTTACGGGCAGCTTCGGCCAGCGCTTGGACAATTTCAGAGTTTGTCCCCGAGCGATAAAGGGTCTGTTTGATGGCTAATACACGGGGGTCATTGGCGGCTTGGCGCAAAATGTTGACCACAGGTGAAAACGAATGAAACGGATGATGCACTAATACATCTTGCTTACGAATGGCATGGAACACGTTTTCATTTTTGTCCAAGCTATCACGGCGAAACGCTTTGGGAATGGCATGATTAAACGGCTCATAACGCAAATTTGGGATTTTAAAATCAAACAACAAACGGGTCAAATTGACAGGACCATTGACACGGTATAGCTGCTCTGGGCTTAAACCAAACTCTTCAAGCAGATAATCCACCATCGGCTGTGGGCAATGGGTGGTCACTTCTAAGCGCACTTTGGCACCAAATCGGCGGTTCTCTAACTCACCTTCCAACGCTTTCGCCAAGTCTTCGACATCATCGGATAAATCTAAATCGGCGTTACGGGTCAAACGAAATTGGTGGCAGCCAGTGACCGTCATGCCAGGGAATAAGTCTTCGATATGCCCGTGAATCACTGCGGTGAGCATGATGTGATGTTCTTTTCCGCCTGTCAGTTCATTGGGTAAGCGAATAACCCGCGGTAAGCTTCGAGGTGCAGGGACAATCGCCATGTTAATATCGCGACCAAAGCCATCTTTGCCCTCTAAGCCCACCATAAAATTCAAGCTTTTATTCACCAATCTAGGAAAAGGATGTGCAGGGTCAATACTAATCGGCGTCAGCACGGGCGCGACTTGTTCGGCAAAGTATTTTTTTACCCAGGCGGCTTGCTCTGGGGTCAACTCATCACGTTTTAGGTAGCGAATGTCTTGCTCCGCCAGTGCAGGCAGAATTTCATCATTTAAAATACGGTATTGCTCATCCACCGCATGATGGGCGATTTCAGAGATATATGACAAAACCTTACTGGGGCGCATACCATCGATGCTGCTCACCACATCGCCCATTTGTACTTTTTGCATCAAGCCTGCGACACGAATTTCAAAGAATTCATCTAAATTGGATGAAAAAATAATCAAGAAAAACAGTCGTTCAAGCAGTGGGTGACGAGGATTGGTGGCTTGGGCGAGTACCCGTTGATGAAACTGTAACAGTGATAATTCACGATTAAAGTACCGCTCGCTATCGTTTTGTTGGGATTCAAACACGTTTGGGTAGCAAATGCTGTTAAAGCCTAGTATCGGATTGATTGGTGATACAGGCGCTTCGCTGGGTTTATCTTGTTTGGCAGTGTTTGGCATAGCACAGTCCTTTTATGGTCAAGCATTTTTAACAGTGTAAAGTTAACACTGTAATGATAAGCGTGTAATGATACATGAGTTTCTTGACTATTCCGTGTCTGGCAAATCTGCCGCACCCATGCGCCGTAAAATAATTTGGGTTTTGTTAAGCAGGCGGCGGTCGTTACGGTGGTCTTCAAAATATTTGGGATTAGGTAGCATGGCAATCAAAGATGCGGCTTGTCGCTTGGTCAAATGCGCTGCCGACTTATTGTAGTAGTGCTGAGCGGCTGCTTCAATACCATACACGCCTTTACCAAACTCTGCGACATTGAGATAAGCAAGCAAAATCCGCTCTTTGGTCCACATATTTTCAATCATCAAGGTAATTAACGCTTCTTCGCCTTTGCGAAAATACGAGCGATTGGGGTATAAAAATAAATTTTTGGCAAGCTGTTGGCTAATGGTTGAGCCGCCCGCGCTGATAGCGCCCGCTTTTTCATTTTTCTTAATCGCATTCTCAATGCCTTGCACATCAAAGCCAGCGTGATTGACAAAGTTGGCATCTTCGCTGGCAATCGCCGCCCGTTTTACATTCACCGAAATTTGATTATCATCCACCCAGGTCTGACTGACAGGGGCAAAATTGCCCAAGCGATACAGTATCATGAACATACTGTTATTGATAGGCTGGGTTTTCCAGACAACCAATAAGGCGGCAACTATTACATGAAACGCAACAAAACAGGCAATGACTATGAGCAAAATACGCTTGAACCAGCCGCCAAACCCGATACCGCGGTTGGTGGGTGGTAAAGCTGTGTTGACAGATTTGGGCTTTAACGACATTTTGGTGGCAGGTTTCTTGGTAGCGGGTTTGGTCACGGTGTATTCCTAGCGGCGGGGGCAAAAGCAGCGATGGCTTAAGCTAAAAATATAACGTATTATGGCATTTTTGGCTATATGCTAAGGCAGAATATGTCCGACTTCGACGCCCAAAACATCACAAATCCGCACGATCACATTATGGCTGACCCGACTACTTGGCGATTATATGGCACAGTGGGCTGTCATCTGTGTGAAATCGCTGAAAGCTTATTGCGTCAAGCACAAGCCGTTGCCGATATACGCTGGCAGTCGATTGATATTGCCGAGCTGCCAGAACAAGAGATGCTGAAATTTGCTGATAAAATACCTGTGTTGGTCACCGCTAGCAAGACGCTAAATTATCCTTTTTCCATCATGGATATTATGGCGTTAAGCTGACAAGCCAATATAGATTATTGGCATAATATTAAAAATTTAATTCATTATGTCTTGGCAGATTTTTTCTATAATCAAATCCCTAACGCTTATCGCTCAATATATTGTTCGTATTACAACCTAATAACTCTTGTGCGTGTTATTTCAATAGCATAGCTAGCCCCTTTGCAAAGGACCCACCATGAAAGACTTATCCAAAATGACGCATATCGAAGACTTACGCCGCGTGGCAGAGCGTAAAGTGCCGCGTATGTTTTATGATTATGTAGACTCTGGGTCGTGGACGCAGACGACCTATTACAACAATGAAACCGATTTTGACCGTATCAAATTACGCCAAAAAGTGCTCCGCAACATGGATGGACGTAGCCTAGCCACCACTATGATTGGTCAACCCGTCACCATGCCGGTGGCTATTGCGCCCACAGGATTTACTGGAATGATGTGGGCAGATGGCGAGATTCATGCGGCGCGGGCAGCAGAAAAATTTGGTATCCCCTTTTCACTATCCACCATGAGTATCTGCTCGATTGAAGATGTCGCCACCCATACCACGGCGCCTTTTTGGTTTCAGTTGTATGTAATGCGCGACCGTGAATTTATGAAAAACCTCATCGCCCGTGCCAAAGCAGCCCATTGCTCGGCATTGATTTTGACCGCAGATTTACAAGTGCTGGGACAACGACACAAAGACATTAAAAATGGCTTGTCTGCCCCACCCAAGCCTACTATCACCAACCTACTAAACCTCATGACCAAGCCTGAATGGTGCTTGCATATGCTTGGCACCAGACGTCATACCTTTGGCAATATCGTCGGACATGTCAAAGGCGTGGAAAACATGTCATCGCTGGGTGCTTGGACGTCGCAGCAGTTTGACCCGACGTTAAGCTGGGATGATGTGGCATGGATCAAAGACTTATGGGGTGGCAAGCTTATCATCAAAGGCATCCTCGACCCTGATGATGCTGTGATGGCGGTACGCAGTGGCGCCGATGCGATAGTGGTATCGAATCACGGCGGACGTCAGCTTGATGGCGCGGCATCGAGTATTTCAATGTTGGCAGATATCGTACAAGCCGTACAAGCAGAAAGTGGCACCCATGCCACTAGCTGCGAGATTTTCTTAGACAGTGGCGTGCGCTCAGGTCAAGATGCGCTCAAAGCCATTGCCCTTGGCGCAAAAGCCACCATGATTGGTCGGGCATTTTTGTATGGCTTGGGGGCATATGGCGAGGATGGTGTACGCCGCGCGCTTGAAATTATCTACAACGAGATGGACATCAGTATGGCATTTGGTGGCTATACCAATATCCAACAAGTGAGCAAAGATATCCTCATTAAAGGCACGTATGAAGATTTGCTGACTCGTCCCTTCATTGTGCGAGAACGTAGTTAATTGAACGTACTAAAAAAGGACGGATGTGAAGTGTTTACGCACTTTACCCGTCCTTTTGCTAACCTCTTGTTAACAGCTTTTTTTAAAGCTGATTTTAAAGCTTAGGTAATTGTTTTTGAAGCAGGCTTGCATCCACTTCCCGCGCTTCAAAACCCTGCGCTTCTTTCCAGCCTGCTTCATCACCAAAGTACAAGCGATTAAACTGTTCATCACGATAAAACCGCATGGGCTGACCACTGTCGCCCTGAATCACAAAATTCTGTAAAACTTCGCGAAATTTGGCACGGATATTGGCTTCATTGTGGTCGCTTGCGAGCGTCGGGGTGATGATATAAGCCAAATCGCTGTAAAGCTCGGGGCTTAACTGTCTAAACACCGCCTTGTTCTCAAGTAACTTGTGGACGATACGCGTCATATCCTCCAAACCAATCGTGCCTTCATGAAGTTCAAGAAACATCATTTTGATTGCCTCAATGTGTATCAGTGTGTATCGCCAAAAAAATGCTAGTGTAACGATTAGTGGTTTAGCAATTAGTGGTTTAACGATTAGTAATATAACCCTTATAGGACACGTGCGTTTTCTACCTTCTTTTGGCTTAGGATAAAAAATAATTCGCTACCCTGTCTGGGCTTAATTGAATTATAGCAAGGCGCCAGTTTATCAATGGTGAAAAACTGCTGAAATAATGTTTCATATTCCTGCTTGTCGCCACCAAACGGTGGACTGCTTTCAAAATGCTTATCTAGCAACACGCCCACCAATTTACCCGTGGGTTTGAGGAGCTTTTGCATTTGCTTGGCATAATCGCTGCGTCTACTAGGGTCAATTGCGCAAAAAAACGTCTGCTCAATAATATAATCAAACTGATACTGCGCAGGGTCTAAGCCAAAAAAATCCGCTTGTAGCAGGTGCGCTTTGGGAAAACTGGGATAGCGCTTGGCAAAATTATCCAAAGGGAGCTTAGCAAAATCCACCACATAAACATGGCTAAAACCTTGTTCATGAAGATAGCCTGCTTCGTAGGCGTTGCCCGCCCCAGGGATTAAAATCTGCACCGATTTACTCACGCCGTTGTCGAGTAAATGCTCGATATAGGCTTGCAGAGGTGGCGAAATTTTACCGATGTCCCACCCAGTGTAGCCATCGTCATAGCGTTTTTGCCAAAATTCGGCGTCGTTGACCGAGTGTTCAGTTAGTGTGTTGTTATCTTCCATGATTGCTGCTCCTGATAGTTTTTTAGGCTTTTCGAATGGTTAAAATTTGCTCGCTACGACCAAACGCGCCGTGTGCGTCATGCAGCACGCTACTGGTCAGACCCACGCCATCGCCCCCAAATTGTTGCACGGTCTCAAGTCCCAGCCAACGCCCAACAGGCATGCGATGCAGATGGATTTGCAAATCTAGGTTGGGAAAAAACCATTCAATGGTATTGGGTTGGTGAATACGCGGTACCACGCCATTGGCAGTATCGACCATGCCCATTAAATGCACAAAGTCGGATGTGGGCTTTGCTTGACCGTTTTCTTCGACCATGTCGATATCGGTATTGATCCACACGATGCCGTCGCCTTGGCGGTTGTCGGGGTCGGCTTTGAGATAAATACTGTCGATATAGCCACCGCCCCAATGCTTCATGCCGTCCCAGTTCGGGTAGTTTTCTGGATGACCGATTCGCTCATCTTCCAGCCCAGCAATCTCTGATGTGTCGCTGGTTTGCATACGCCACGCGCGGGCAACGATACAGGTTTTGCCATTGGCTGCCATTGTGGTTTCCACCAGTTCGATAGTGCGACCCGGGCGGATGATGTGGGTGGTCACGCTAACATCGCCAAAATGAATCAGCCCAAAAATATCCAGACTGATGCGCCCGATACGCATATCACTGCGCGGTTTGAATTGTTCAAGCTCGTAAGCCAACAGTCCTGTCGCTGCCGCCATGTGTTGTTCGTTGTCATTCCATGCGCCTTGGCAGTGGATATTGCAGCGGTAGTTTGATGTGGTGATATCATCGGTAATGGTGCGGTCAAGCAGTGTGTAATAGGTATTGCCCATAAAGTTCCCTTTTATGCCTAAAAATTGCTTATGCATAGAAATTGGTTGTGCCTAAAAATTGGTAAAACGCCTAAAATTGCTAAAAAATTGTAGCACATTGGCTATCGGCTATTGGTGGAATTTTTGCAAAGTTGCCGCCATGACAACTTGCCAAACTTCGCACTTGCTTAGCATACACCTGATTGGCATCCGCCAAAATCTATCCACCTTCTGCCAATGAATGAGTTTGAAATGCTTAACGATTAGCCGCAAAAAGCCAGTATAATACGCGGATAATAAAATTTTTTTCCTGTATTTTGACACTGTCTTATATTTTTATACTCGCCTGTATTTTGACAGCATATTTTAACAACATAAAGATAAGTAATCCTATGACTGCAACTGCCCTACTTGATACCGATCACATCAACACCGACAAGCCGCCGTTTATCTTGGTGGACGGCTCATATTATATGTTCCGCAATTTTCACGCCTTGCCTGTCACCATGCAAACCACCCAAGGCTTGCACACCAACTCCATCCGCGGCACACTCAACGCCCTCAAAAAACTGATGGAAAAATACCGCCCGACACACATGGCGGTGGCATTCGATACCAAAGCGCCCACCTTTCGCCACAAGCTTTCCCCCATTTATAAAGGCGACCGCCCAGAAATACCCGCCGAACTTGCCGAGCAAATCCCTTACATTCACAAGATGATACAAGCGATGGGCATACCGCTACTCGCCATTGAAGGCGTAGAAGCTGACGACATTATCGGTACACTCGCCCATCGTGCTTGCTTAGAAGGTCATCATGTCATCATCTCCACAGGCGACAAAGACATGTGCCAACTGGTCAATCCCTGCGTCATCGTGGAAAACAGCTTTGATGACAAACGCTATGACATCGCAGGGGTCAAAGAAAAATTTGGCATCGAGCCGCGTCAAATCATCGACTATCTCACCCTCATGGGTGACGCATCGGATGGTATCAAGGGTGTCGCAGGCATCGGTGCAAAAACCGCGCAAAAACTGCTTGAGCAATACGACAGCATTGATAATATCCTTGCCAATGTCGACCAGTTAAAAGGCAAGCAACAACAAACCTTTTTGCAAAGCACCGACAGCATTGCGCTCGATAAACGCTTGGCGACCATCATCACCGACCTTGATATCGTGCCTGACTGGGAGACGTTGCGACTACCGACTGACCCAAGTTTTAACATAGCAGAAAAACGCGCAATTTTTACCGAACTGGAATTTAAAAGTGAAATAGCGTCGCTCAATCATCCGTTTCACCCGTCCAATAACGGCAATTTTAAAGCCGCTGAGTCTGCTCAAAATGCTGTGGTGGAAGCGATTAAAACTAGCCAAGATAGCAAAAATACTGCCAACAAGCAGTGGCACACTATCACCAGCCAAGCCGATTTTGATATGTTAATCCAACGCCTTGGCGCATCAAAGCATTTTGTCATTGATACCGAAACCACCGATGTGAATTGGCAACATGCTAAGCTTGTCGGCTTGTCGTTTGCGCTGGAGTCGCATGAAGCCTATTATGTACCTGTTGCCCACGTTGATGAGATGGGCAATCGGATTGAACAACTTGCCCGCGACGATGTTTTAGCGCAGTTAAAACCGATTTTGCAAAATCCACAAATCGGCAAAATCGGTCAGCACTTAAAATACGACGCGCATATTTTGGCAAATTACGATATCAACTTAATCAACGAGCCAAGCAATTGGGCAATGGATACCATGCTTGCCAGCTATGTGATTAACGCCGTTGCTACCCGCCATGGTATGGACGACTTGGCACGCCACTATCTACACACCCAAACCATCACCTTTGAAGATGTGGCAGGCAAAGGCGCCAAGCAAATCACCTTTGACAAAGTCCCTTTAAACGTGGCAAGTGACTACGCCTGCGAAGACGCTGATATCACCTATCAGCTATTTGAACTGTTTAGCGAAAAACTCAGAGCCGAACCGAACAACGCCAAGCTACTCCATGAACTGGAAATCCCTGTTGCCCAAATCCTGTGCCAAATGGAGCATGATGGGATTTTGCTCAATAAAGCGTTTTTGGGGGAATTGTCCGCGCGCTTTGATGAAAAAATCCAAGCACTTGAAACAGTCGCCTTTGCGCAAGCGGGCGAAACCTTTAACCTTGCCAGTCCAAAGCAGTTGGGTGAGGTGCTGTTTGACCGCTTAGGCATTACAGGTGGTAAAAAAACCAAAACCGGGCAATACTCCACCAGTGAAGCGGTGCTTGCCACCATCGACCATCCGCTAATTGAAACCGTGCTTGAGCATCGCAGTCTGTCCAAGCTTAAAAGCACCTACACAGACGCGTTGGCAAACGTGGCAGACAGCAATGACCGTGTGCATACCAGTTATCATCAAGCGTTGACCACCACAGGACGGTTGTCATCGACTGAGCCGAATTTGCAAAATATCCCGATTCGTACCGATACTGGGCGGTTGATTCGTGGCGCGTTTATTGCCCCTAAAGGTCGCAAAGTGCTATCGGCGGACTATTCGCAAATTGAGCTTCGGCTGATGGCACACTTTGCCAATGACCCTGTGCTCATCCGCGCGTTTCAGGAAGGGCATGACATTCACCGCGCCACCGCCGCTGAGATTTTGGGCAAGGCGTTCGATGATGTGACGAGCGAAGAACGCCGCCAAGCCAAAGCGGTCAACTTTGGGCTACTCTATGGCATGAGTGAATTTGGGCTTGCCAAGCAGTTGGGCTTCACTCGCCAGCAAGCGCAAGACTATATCAAGCTGTACTTCGCCCGCTATCCGACAGTACGTGCCTATATGCAAGCCACCCGCACGGCTGCCCAAAACCAAGGCTATATCACCACGATTTTGGGGCGTAAGCTATTTACCCCCGATATGCAGCACCCCAACCGCGGCGTGCGCCAAGCGGCAGAACGCGCGGCGATTAATGCGCCACTACAAGGCAGTGCTGCCGATATCATCAAACTTGCCATGATTGCGGTGAATGAGGTATTGCCCACAGAGCACGCTAAAATGCTACTACAGGTGCATGATGAGCTGGTGTTTGAAGCGGATGAGGATAAAGCCGAGGCGATTGCCGAGTTGATAAAAAACGCCATGCAAAATGTGCTATCTAAGACAGCCAAAGACAAAGGTTGGGATGTGAATTTTGCCGTGCCGCTGGTGGTTGAAGTGGGCATTGGTGATAATTGGGATGAGGCGCATTAATCTTTGAAAGGTAAAAGAAAACCCA